>JUEG02001233.1_pt1 | contig 196378 bp, 182 predicted proteins | sample 432341 | NCBI WGS metagenome assembly JUEG02 (sample SAMN02953476, study PRJNA257561) | rock porewater metagenome | biome: terrestrial; feature: Opalinus Clay rock; material: porewater; isolation source: Opalinus Clay rock BIC-A1 borehole | place: Switzerland: Mt Terri URL, St-Ursanne ... | reverse complement strand
TAACTTCCATAGGACACATTTATCCCAGATAATTTAAGCATGCTTGGTCCCCCCTAAGTAAGCTTCTATCACTCGGTCATTTTTATTAATTTCTCTTGGGGTTCCTTCAGCAATTTTCGTACCATAATTTAAAACCATTATTCTGTGCGCCAAATTCATAACCATCTGCATCTTATGCTCGATTAAACACACTGTAATCCCAGAATGTTGAATTTTCTCAATTAACTTCACTAACTCGCTGGTTTCTCCATGATTAATACCCGCAGCCGGCTCATCCAGCAACAGTAAGCGTGGTTCAGTCACCAGGGCCAATCCGATGGCTAAACGTTTGGCGGCCTCTTGGGAAATGTTTCCTACCGGTTGATTCTTCACCTCGGTTAGTCCTATAAATTCTAAGATCTCCCCCGCTTTTTCTCGGCTCGCTCCTTCGTCCCTCCGCGCACGCTTGGTATTAAAGATGGCATCGAGCATTCCCATTTTGGTTTTAGATCGATAACCAATGATCAGATTGTCCAGTACTGTACTATCTGTAAAAAGGTTCGTGGTCTGAAAGGTTCTACCTATGCCGCTACAGGCAAACTCATGGGTCGGAGTGCCTGTCATATCCTTACCCATAAAACTAATTCTTCCGGAACAGGACGGATAGAAACCGCTGATGAGATTAAAAAATGTCGACTTTCCGGCACCATTAGGTCCGATAATGGCTACAATTTCCCCCTCTTCGATCTCAAAGTTCACCTTGTTTAAGGCGGTCAGCCCGCCGAAGTTTTTAGTTAAAGCCTCGGTTTTTAGCAGCATGGCTTTCTCCTTTCGACGGCAGGTTTGTTCCTGACTTCTTTCTTTGGTTAACCCGTTTCTCTAGCTTAGCTTTTAACGACTTAGTTGCTCCTACCAGCCCTCCTGGGAAAAACTTAACGATTACGATGAGCAGTGCCCCGAAGACAACCATCCGATATTCCTGCATAAATTGGAGGCTTTCAGTGATTCCTGAGGCTAAGAGGGTTCCCACTAGGGGCCCGGCTATGGTTGCTTGCCCTCCTATTAATAGAAACAGCAAGAATTCAAAGGTTAGATGGGTTGCAGCAATCTCCGGACCTAAAAACCGGATATAGCTCGAAAACAAGGCTCCTGCAATACCGGTAAAGAAGGCTGCAATACCAAAGGCCAGTAACTTGCTTTTCATGACATTAATCCCCAGTGTAGCTGCTAATTCTTCACTGTTGCGAATCGATTTGAAGGTTCGACCGACAAGGGAGGAAACGATACGGCTCATGACAAAGATGGTTAGTATCAAAAAGGCGAGAACTAGATAATACTGTGATTCCAGGGATTTAAATTCAATGGGCCCGATGCTGGACGGTATAGGGACTCCGATTAAACCTCGAACTCCTCCGGTTAAACTATCCCATTTTTCGATGACTAAGTGAATAATGACACCAATGCACAACGTCAGGATGACAAAGTAATGTCCCCGAGTTCGAAAGGAGATCAATCCTACCAGTAAGGCCACGGTGGTGGTTGCTACAGCAGCAATCGGCAGGGATAACCAGAACGACAGTCCCAGCTTTAGACTGAGCAGACCGGAGGTATAGGCTCCCAATCCAAAAAAACCGGCTTGGGCTAGAGAAAGCTGTCCTAAATAACCCACGATTAGGTTCAATCCATAGACCGCAATGGCATAGATAAAGCCTAGGGTCACGACGGTTAGGTAATATCGATTAGGGCTTATATAAGGAAAGGCGATTGCCAGCGCAAAAACAGCTAAATAGGCAATATATTTAGTTTTATACATTTTTTTAATTAAGTCCATCGTTAATGCCCTCCCTTTGCAAAAAGGCCTGAAGGTTTGATCGAGAGGATTAAGACTAGAATAGCGAAGGCAATAACATCTTTATAGTTGCTGGAAATATAGGTCGCACCTAGGCTCTCCGTCATACCTAAGATGAAACTTCCGAGCACGGCTCCTGGAATACTTCCCATTCCGCCAATGACGATAATCACAAAGACCTTCATGATAATCAGGGCACCCATAGAAGGATACACTAAAAAAATCGGCCCCGATAATGAGGCTGCTGCTGAAGCCAAAAGGGAGGCTACGGCAAAGGTTAACATCGCCACTCGATTGACATCAATACCAACGAGACTGGCACCGTCCCTGTTTTGCGCCATAGCTTCAATGGTGGATCCAATTAGTGTATGTTTTAGAAACAGATACAGGGCTACCATTAAAATGACCGCTCCTGCAATGATGATTAGTCGTTGTTCGGTCAGTCGAACCCCGCCAATCATGACCACATTATCATAGATTGCTGGAATACTCCGGAAATCGGACCCCCAAAGCACCCGAGCGACAGCCTCAATAAACATCATAGCCCCTACTGCCGCTATGAATTTATTTGTACTAGGACTGTTACGCATGGGATTGAAGACTATTCTTTCTAATAGAATACCAAGTACAGCTAAAACAATTCCGGCAATCAGACCTGACACCCAATAGTTAATACCATATAACGTCATCATGAAAAAGGTAACATACCCGCCAACCATGTATAAATGTCCATGGGCAAAATTCGGCACCTCCATGATGCCATAGATTAGAGTGAGTCCTAAGGCTACCAGGCAATAAATGCTTCCTAAAGTGAATCCGTTGACAACCTGTTGTATCAATAAATCCATAGAGCCACCCCTTCCCAATCCTCTCCAGGACAGATTAATCCATCCTGTACTGTTGTTTTCCAAATCATAGAACTAGGAAGGACCATCATGAGCTTCAGCGCCATGACGGCCCCCTAAGCTTACCGTGGCTAAGACATAATAGAATATTAATATGAGGTCTTTACATCAAGTTGTCTAGGGACTTTCAGGCCTTTTGGCTTCTAGTCTCTAACTTTTGGCTTCTGACTTCTTCATCATTTCCAGGTTATATCCCGTAGTATCTGCAGGATTCGGAATAATAAATGGCTTACCATACTTGCCATTTTCGATCATAATCCCTACTCCAGGCGTCATTGATCCTCCCCCGGCAGCAATTCCAGGTATGGGGGTTGTGACAGATGCGTCCGTTATTGGCGTCACAGCCTTCATTCCTTCAAAGATCTTGACAGCATCTGTAACATTTCCAGCTTTTTCAATTCCTCTGGCTAATAGCATCATGTGGTCATAGTTTTTGCTCGCTTCCCAAGCTGGTATTTTACCATTGTATTTAGCTTTAAAGCGTTCTACAAAAGGAAGGGCTCCATCGCTAGGGTATTGGAAAACCGGAGTAACACCTATAGCCCCTTCTAAATCTGTCATCGGTATTATAGCGGCCATTTGTTCTACTTTAGCTTGGTCCATAACAACGAACCCACCCTTGAAACCAAGCTGTCGAGCTTGCTTAATCACCAAAGCGGTTGGCTGTGAAGGACCTCCTACAAACAACACATCTGGCTTTGCTGCAAGTGCCTTACTGACATAGGTATTAAAGTCGGCTTCTTTGTTATAATCCACTGGGGTATTTGCTACAATCGTTCCGCCTAACTTTTCCCAAGCAGGCACCATTGCAGAGGTCCAGTCCTTACCATATTGACTAGTCGTAGGAATAAGGGCTAATTTTTTTCCAAACTTATCCATTACCAACTTAGAGTAAATTTCTTGATAAAGATTGTATGGAGAGGTCATTTGTACAGTCAATTTATTACCTGCTTTAGCAATCTTAGGCTCACTCGTATAAGCCATAATCAGAAATCCATCCGTCTCATTAAATTGTTGGAGAGCGAAAGCACCGCCGCTGTGTGGAACGAAAACCACAGGAGCATTAAATTCTGATTTCAGCCTGCGCGCATTAGTTGCGGCCTTATCAGGCATGTATTGGTCATCCAGTTTTACGAGATTAATTTTATACTTTTGCCCATTAACCATAAGGCCTTTTTCATTTATTTCATCAACAGCCATATCCAAACCTTCAGTTACTTCCTTACCAAATAAAGCGGCACCGCCACTTAAAGGTCCTGTGTACCCGATGTTTATCGTCTTGATTTCCGCGCTAGGTTCAGACGTTGAGGAAGGAGTATTGTCAGAAGGTTTGGAACAACCTGAGACCACTAGGAGTATGATTAGTGTAAGAATCAGCCATATACTTTTTCTTCGTTTCATTTCGTGTTTGCACCTCTTTCATTTTCTCAAGGACACTGTTTTCCAAGCTCATTTTTCTTAGAACGGTTTATTGTCAGATTCCCCCCTTTAGATTACTTGTTTAAATTTAATATTTTGTAAATTTTGAATATTCACTTTATAATCTATGCAAATTTTGTGCCTATTCCCTATTCCTTTTAGAATTCCCTATAATCGGTCCTCTGCCTTAGCTTTTTTCGCAAACTTAAACCGTTCGAATGTATCACTTGCATACACTAATTAATCATTGTTGTTTACTTTTTATATTACTTCTAAGCGATACCTATCCAGATCTACAGTGTAATTAAAATTGATTAACCTATACACACCCTCTCCCTCTATCAAAATATTCAGAATGATTATACTATTTTAATAGTTGCAATTATTGTGCCATTACCTCTTAATCAACCCAGGGATATCTCATTTCCACAACTTACCATACCCTTAGTAGTGAAAGTTACGTTTCTTTGAACTAAAAGGGGTGGGCCTTTAAAAAAAGACACACCCTTTTTTCATATCTAGGCTGCTTTTGCTCCCTTAAAAAAAAATTCTAACATGGTTTTCTATTACTAGGGGTTCTTTGTTCAAATCCTAAGAATGTATAGTATAGATACATTATATCAAGGATATCGTTTACTTAATATATCATCTCAAATCTCACTTAATCTATAGCGACTAGCAGAAGCCAAAAGAGGATGTGACTTTCATAAAAGCCCATCCTCTCCCCTGCCTCATCAATCTTCGATACCATATTTACGTAACTTATCATAAAAAGCTCTCCTGGAAATACCTAGCGCTTTCATAGCCTGGGTACGATTATTATTATAAGTAGCTAATGCTGATAGAATTAATTCCTTTTCCATCCTACCTATAATTTCTTTTACATCGTAGGGTTTATCCTCAATGCTTGAATTCTCATTATTGACAGCAATAACATGCGCCGGCAAATGACGAACTTCAATCGTGGTACCACTACATACAATGCTTGCATGTTCTAATACGTTTTGCAACTCTCTAATATTACCGGGCCACTCATACTTCTGAAGGAACCTTACGACTTGTGGAGATAGATTAAGTTCATGACCCACTTCCCGCGAGAATTGGTTAAGAAATGTTTTGGCTAACTCTAATATGTCATCTTTCCGCTCACGAAGAGGAGTTAAATGGAGAGGAACGATATTCAAACGATAGTACAAGTCACGACGGAAGCTCCCCTTATCGATCATGCTTTCTAAATCTCGGTTGGTGGCTGCGATCACACGTATATCAACTTTGATCGTCTTTGTACCGCCGACACGTTCGAATTCTTTTTCTTGCAATACACGTAATAATTTAGCCTGCATAGTAATACTCATGTCGCCTATTTCATCTAGAAATATTGTACCGCTATGAGCTAATTCAAACTTACCAAGTTTGCCTCCCTTTTTAGCTCCTGTAAAAGCTCCCTCTTCATATCCAAAAAGTTCACTTTCTATTAAATCCTCCGGTATGGCAGCACAATTGACCTTAATCATAGGCTTATCTTTACGTCGGCTGCAATTATGAACTGCCCTAGCCAGAACTTCCTTACCAACTCCACTTTCACCAAGAATCAGGACTGTGCTTTCAGTTTGTGCTACTTTGGCAGCTAACACAAGGGTTTCCTTTAACCGACTGTTCTGTCCTACGTATTCTTTGAAGGACATAGGAAGATGCTCCCATTGTTCTAACTGCTCTTTCAAATAGTCTGCAACACCCTTAGTTTGCTGTAATTCCCGATTAAGTTCTACCACTTCTGAAATATTTTTAAAGATTGAGACTGCCCCAATGATGTTATTTCCATTATATAAAGGAAAAGAGCTGCCTACTACATTAATGTCTAGAGATTCAACATAACCGTTCCCTCTACTTGGCTTTCCCGTATGCAGCATTCTGATAGTTGGTGAGTCAGGTTCGATTACGTCTAGTCTTCGGCCTAGAACTTTGGCCACGGGAACCCCTAAAATTTTTGCATAAGCCTCATTAGCATAGACAATTGTAGTGTCCGAATCAATAACTAGTACTACATCATGGATATTATCCAAGATTTCAAATAAGAGTTCACGATTCCATTGTGGAATAATACTTGTTGTGACAGCATGGACTCCGGCACTCATGTTTATCCCTCATTTTTTGTATCTTTTGTAAACATTATAAGGGCCATAGGCGGGTAAGTAAAGCTAAATCCCCAAATATTTTAAACATTCTCAATATTATGCTAGATACTTCTTAATCCATGGTAATATGCTTACTTTCAAGCGTCTTCAACTAGATTAGGGATACTTTTTCGTATCTCATCTTTCCAGGTAGTGATTAAAGTAATTAGACCGCTGTATACAATTAAGACACTAGCAATGGAGCTAGTGCCTTAATTGTATGACGGGTTAATTTAGGTTTTCTGATGTATTTCATTTTGACTTGGTTAAGCGTGGTAGATCCCAGAATTCTTTCTTTAGAGGTACTTCATAAGTAATCTTCGTATACTGTTCTTTGTCATAGGTTTGACCTCTTAACAGGTCAACTAAAAAACGCTCACCGCTCTTCTTATCTTCAATAACTACCATTCGACTAGGATTACTTTGTGGTCTTTCCAAAACAAAATCTCCTTATCTACATAGAAATTTAAATGTGAAAATACAATATCCCTATTTAATTCGGTAATAATTAGCTAAATCCTTCTAATAATAGCATTGCCATTCAGGGGATAATATATAAATAGAAGAAAACTCAGAAAGCAGGAGCATGTATGGAAGCCTCATGGATTTCACTTTTACCATTTCTAGTCGTTATTCCAATAGCTATCCTATCCAAACAAGTTCAACCAGGACTGTTCGCCGGTTTAATATTAGGAAGTTACCTTGTACAGCCGGATCTATTTGGTGGAATTAAGACCCTTATCTCCTATCTTATAAACAATCTTGTACAGCCGAATAATATTAGGATTATTATCTTTCTTTACGTTTTTGCTGGCCTTATCAGTTTAACTAGGATTACGGGAGGAATAAAAGGTTTTGTCGACCTAGTAGGACGCAAAGTTAAAACCAAACGGTCAGCAATGTTACTTATATGGCTCTCGACAATTGGTACATTTAATAATCCAAATTTTCGAATTGTAACAATTGCACCTATCATGAAACTTCTAAAAAGGAGATTACCCCTATCTACTCAGAAAATCGGTTTTATGATTGAAGTCACTTCAAATCCTGTTGTTGCGCTCGTGCCTGTTGCCACGGCCTTTGTCGGTTATATGGTCTCTTTGATTGGGACAGCGATGCAGCAAATAGGTATTAATGAATCCCCCTACAGTGTTTATATCAAGAGTATACCCTTTAACTTTTTTTCACTAGTTATAATAGGAATAGGCATTTACTTTAGCTTTTTTAAGGAAATGAGCCAATCTGCCAATGCCGATTTAATTGGAAGTTCTGAAGAACAGCGAGAAGAGGAAGAACTACAAAAATGCATACAAGCCTTCGAAAAGGAAATCCCCAGTAAGCCTCTAAACCTTTTAATGCCCCTTAGTATCGTCTTAATTATGACTCTTTTTTTAAGTTGGTGGGATGGACATGCCCGAGCAAGTAGCTTCTTTGATGCCTTTGTTAAAGCTGACGCCCTTGGAGTTATGCTCGAGGCCTTGTTCATTACATTGATTCTTTCCTTAATTTTTTTCTTTATCCAACGCTATAGTATCGCGAAATTAGTCAACCATTTCATTGATGGGGGCAATGAATTGATCTCGGTTATCCTTATGCTTACGTTAGTTTGGGCCTTATCAGCAGTCTCAGAAGACTTAGGTTTCTCAAGTTATATTACATCAAATCTAGTAGGCTGGATTCCATCAGCCTTTATAGCCCCCGTTGTATTTATCTTAGGCAGCTTGCTCTCTTATTTTATAGGGTCGTCATGGGGAACTTGGGGATTGTTGATGCCCCTTGCTGTAACCCTTGCTCATCAGACCGGATCTAATATCATCCTTGTCATCGGGGCTGTGTTTGCTAGTGGCACCTTCGGAGCTTTTGCCTCTCCCCTGAGTGATAATTCCATAACACTTTGTGCAATCCTTGATCTGCCCGTGATGGAGTATGCCCGATCAAAGTTAAAGCTATCGTTAATTGCCGCTGGAATAACCACCCTTTTATTTGGTGTTGCGTCCTTCTTTATTTGAACAGATTACTGGAATCAATCCGGTAATTTTGCAAGTAACTTTTTATTTCCTACTATAACTAGAATGTCTCCATGGTTAATTACAGCATTTGCTCCTGGAGCAATGATAATTTCGTCTTCCGTCTTTTTGATAGCTATTACGCTGATTCCATAAACCGCTCTGAAATCTAATTCTCCCAGTGATTTGTTTATAAAATGTGAGGAAGCAAGAATCTCAAAAATACTATACTGGGGAGATAATTCAATAAAATCCATGACGTTAGAAGTCACTAGATTGTGAGCTACACGAATTCCCATATCCTTTTCTGGATAGATGACTTTATCTGCCCCTATTTTTTCTAACACCTTTCCGTGTTGAGTGGATTGGGCCTTAGCAATGACATACGGAATCCCCATTTCTTTTAGCATAAGAGTGATCAGAATATTTGCTTCAAGATCATCCCCCATGGCTACTACCGCTATATCTAGATTTCTAACTCCTAACGTTCGAAGGACTTCCTCATCGCGAGCATCGGCCTGTACAGCCTGAGTTACATCGTTCATTATAGCCTGAACCATAGTTTCATCTTTATCAATAGCCAAAACATCATGTCCTAGCTCACTAATGGTTCTTGCAACACTAGTTCCGAATCGACCTAAACCAATCACCACAAATTGTTTGCGCACAAGTTTACTCCTATTCTGTCTAACTAGGTTCTTTAATTATTTGACCTAATTGACTGGCTTATATTCATCTTAGAATTTTGAGTTACTTAAGTAAATAATTATACTCCCCCGAAATTACCTCGGTCAACTTGAGTGATTATTAAACGTATCGACCTCTCCGAGTGAACGAAACAATGATAAAAAAATGAAACTTGGTTATACTCTATAATATCGGTGTATAACATCAGGAAGTTCTAGCTAAAAGAGGTGTTTTTATGTTTAATGACAAGGTTTTGACTTGTCGGGATTGTGGTCAGGAATTTGTTTTTTCCGCATCAGAACAGGAGTTTTTTGCTGAGAAAGGGTTTACGAACGAGCCAGGAAGATGTCCTCAATGTCGTGCAGCCAAAAAGGCTCAGACTAGGTCTTCTGGGGGATATAACCGTCAGGAACGGGAAATGTTCCCTGCTACTTGCGCTACGTGCGGGAAGGAAACGACAGTACCGTTTCGTCCGTCTGGAGAGAAGCCTGTATATTGTCGGGATTGTTTCCATCCTACTCCACGTAACAATTGGTAAAACTTTTTGCGCATAAACCTCCTCGGTCATAACCGAGGAGGTTTTGATATAATACGAATTTATTCTTTCAGATTGTTATCAAAAAACCTCTGGTACTCTCCGTATCCCTCTTCAGTTAAATTTTCTTTCGGAATAAACCGCAAGGAAGCTGAATTAATACAATAGCGCAGCCCTGTGGGCTTCGGACCGTCAGCAAAGACATGACCAAGGTGTGCTTCAGATCTAGTGCTTACAACCTCTGTCCGTCTCATCGAATGACTGAAATCAGGCTTTTCTATAACCCTTTCTGGCTGGATAGGTTTCGAAAAGCTTGGCCATCCACACCCCGAATCAAATTTATCCAGAGAATTGAAGAGAGCCTCCCCGGATATCACATCAACATAAATACCCTCTCGGTCGTTATCCCAGTATTCATTCTGAAAAGGGGGTTCGGTACCCCTGTTCTGAGTAACTTCATATTGCATCACTGTAAGTTTAGATTTTAATGCCTCTTTCTCTTGATCATCTTTACTCCAATGCTCCTTCAGAAAAGTATCTCGCCCCGAACCCTGGCGATAAGCCCCATATCTTAATGGGAACTTTCTATAATAGTCCTGATGATAGTCCTCTGCAGGATAAAACGTGGTTGCCGGTAGAATTTCAGTAACGATAGGACCCCTAAATCGTTTGCTTTTTTCGAGGGCTTCTTTTGACCTTTCCGCCCAATTCTTTTGCTCCTGATTGTGATAAAAAATAGCAGTTTTATAGGCTTGTCCTAAATCAACAAACTGTCCATTAGGATTAGTTGGGTCGATTTGTCTCCAGAAAGTCTCCAGTAAGGAGTTATATGATAATGAATCCGGGTCAAACCTGACTTGAACAGCCTCGAAATGTCCTGTCTTTTTAGAACACACATCCTCATAGCTTGGATTCTCCAAGTGACCTCCAGTGTATCCTGAAAGCACACTAATGATTCCAGGTAGTTCCTCAAAGGGTTTCACCATACACCAAAAACAGCCTCCAGCAAAGGTAGCAAGTTCATATCTGATATTATTCATAATTTCCCTCACATTCTTCAAACTAGTCAGAATTTATTACAATTGCGCAGTTTTTTTCTTTATGCTATTATTTGATAAACAGAAATAATCATACTCATGTATAAAGACTATAAGAAAGAGGTTTTAATATGCTACATCATGAAGATTCAACCCTTAGTGATAATCAGCTTTTAATAATCATCGGAGAAATGGCGTCTTTATTTCATGAACTAATCCCAATAGATAATACCATTGCGGTTACTGATAAAGAAAAGTTCCTCTATTATTGCATGGGCACCGAAGCAGTGTCTGCACAAGCTGATATAATTGGGAAACCCTTCCCTAAGGCTGGCAATATTCCGACTACGTTGCAAACAGGTACTCTACAAAGAGGAATAATCCCTAAGGAAGTGTATGGGGTAGCGTTTAAATCCTCAACCCTACCCATTAAGAACTCGAATAATACGACCATAGGTACTTTAACTCTTGCTTTAAGCTTGAAAAATCAAACGGCTTTACAGGAATCAGCAGAGAATATCTCAGCTTCTGCAGAACAGCTCTCGGCTTCCACCGAGAGTCTTGCATCCTCAGCAATGCTTCTTTCTGGTAGCGTATCGGAAGTTCAAGGTCAAACCCAAGAAATAATTAAACTCATTGAACAAACTAATAATATTCTTGACTTTGTGAATAATGTTGCCTCTAATTCAAGACTTTTAGGATTAAACGCTGCTATTGAGGCTGCTAGGGCGGGTCAATATGGAAGAGGGTTTGCTGTCGTTGCTGATGAAATAAGAAAAATGGCAGAAAATAGTGCGAAATCGGTTAATGATACCAAGAAACTTTTATCTACTATTAACGAAAGAGTTAATGATCTTATGAGGCAAGTCGAAGAATTAACCGATGTCGCACATGCACAGGCAGCTGCAACTGAAGAAATGACTGCTGGGATACAAAGTTTTACAGAGAGTACTCAAATCGTACAACAAGTTTCTCAGATCATATAGATAACCGAAAGGCCCTTCGTTCACTACAATTGGACGAGGGCTTTCATTTTTGCTTAGTATCGGAAAAATCAATTTAAACTATTCTTAAAACAATTGCTTTACATTCTTAAGATTTGTGAGATAATTGAGACGAATGAGTGAATGATTATTCATTTGCGAGTAAAAATGAAAGGTGTGAGGTTTATTGTCCCTGTTAATTAATCCTCAAAACTATGAAAGTCCGCAAAAGGATTCACCTTCTAAAGAAATAATGGAGAAAACAATTCATTTCTTCGAAGATAAAGGGCTCAAAAGCATCAAAGAAGATGATCAGGCAAGTAGATGGTACACTGATTTCCTGAAGTTTATTAAAAACGAACAAGTCTTTTCAACCCTGCTTACTCCCGCCGGTTATGGTGCACCTGACTCGCGTTTTGATTTAGGTCGAGTCTGTGAATTCAACGAAATTAGTGCATTTTATTCGTTATCTTACCAGTACGCCTACCAGGTTTCCATTCTCGGACTTGGACCAATTTGGATGGGAGATAATGAAAAGGCCAAACACTTAACCGCTCAAAAATTAAGAGACGGTGCAATCTTTGCCTTCGGGTTGTCCGAAAAAGCACATGGCGCTGACCTTTACAGCAATGAAATGGCGTTATCTTCAACTAATGACGGACACTACCTAGCGAACGGAGGCAAATATTATATCGGAAATGCCAATGAAGCAGCACTTGTATCAACTTTTGCTAAATATGAAGACACCAAAGATTATGTGTTCTTTGTCGTTGATAGCCAACACCGTAATTACAAATTGATTAAGAAAATCTCAACATCAGGAGTCCGTCCCGCCTATGTTGGGGACTACGAACTTATAGATTATCCGATAACTCAGGATGAGATCCTTTCAAGCGGTCCTCTAGCTTGGGATTCAGCTCTTTCCACCATTAACATTGGAAAATTTCAATTAGGCTTTGCATCCATAGGTATTTGTACACATGCTTATTATGAAGCTTTGAATCACGCCTCTAACCGTGAATTATACGGCAAGAAGGTCACAGCATTTCCACATATTCAGAAAATCTTTACCGAATCCTATGCTCGTCTAATTACGATGAAATTATATGCTTTAAGAAGTTTAGATTATTTCCGTTCCGCTTCTGATGATGACAGACGCTATCTACTTTATAATCCTATTCAAAAAATGAAAGTTACCACCCAGGGAATGAAAATTATCGAAATGCTGCTTGATGCAATTGCAGCTAAAGGGTTTGAGCAAGACACATATTTCGAAACCGCCATCCGTGATATTGGTATGATACCCCGCTTGGAAGGCACGACCCATGTAAACATTGCCCTAGTAATTAAGTTTATGTCTAATTATTTCTTTAATCCTATGGAATACCCCACTATTCCTAAACGAGATGACATCGCTGACGATTCCTACCTTTTCCGTCAAAAAGCCGGAAAGCTTGCTTCTGTCCGTTTCCCTGACTACCGCTTGGCTTACGAAGGAATCCAAGTCTCTAATGTTATTATCTTCCAAGAGCAAATCGAGCTCTTCCGTTCCTTCTTAGAACAGGCTAGCCCTAGTCAGGAGCAATCAAAAAACATTGACTATATGCTTGCTTTAGGTGAAATGTTTACATTAATCGTTTATGCCCAGCTGGTCTTGGAAAATTCCAAACTTCATACCATTTCTTCAGCTTTGCTTGATGAGATCTTTAACTTCCTAGTTCGAGACTTTGCACAATTTGCTTTAACCCAAATCTCTAACTATAATAATTCTACTCAACAAGAAGAGTTCTTGAAAGCCATGATGAAAAAGCCCAACTTAAATGCTGCAACCTCTCAAACACTATGGGAGACTGAAGTTAAGCCATTAGTTGGTGCCTATCAACATGCTTAACCCTATTTGACTCTTCGCAGTTTAGTCTGGCTCTTCGCTTTTGATAAAGGATAGACTTTAGATACCTTGGGTTTCTGTCTTTTCTCTGATTTTAGACGCCGTCTATTTGACCAATAACCAAATAACACAATAATTCCTATAGCTATCCCTAACGTCCAATAGCCCATATCCACTCACCCTTCTTGCTGACACAATTGATCCTTTTATAAATATGCAAATTCTGCCCTACTCAATTCCTGATGTAACCCTTATTTTAATAGTTCTCCAATAATAGTATTATTAAAGATTCTTAAATAGTCATATGAAAAGAACCCTTGGGTGTAATTATCCCATGGGTTCTAGCTTTTTACTCGAACTGTATAGCAGCCCCCACTGTACCCGGACCAGTGTGCACTCCTATGACCGGTCCCACCTGAGTAAAGACAGTCGTCGGTATTTGAAAAGCATATTCTAAAGCTTCCTTTAGATATACTCCAGCCTTTTTTGCTGCACCATGAACTACTACTAAATGGATTGGTTTCCTGCCTTTTGCTAAATCTTTATAAGCCTGAACAACATTATCTAAAGCTTTCTTCTGACTGTGTGCTTTTCCATAGGTATGATATACTCCATCATCCCCTACTCTGATAATAGGCTTAATATTTAAAAGAGCTCCCATGAAACCTTGAACCTTTCCGATACGCCCACCTTTTTGCAGGTATTCCAACGTATTTAACGTAAAAAGTGTTTCTATATTTAGTCGAGCCTTCTTAAGGCTCTCAAGAATCCACTCAGTTTCATGACCCGCTTTAATATTTCTCGCAGCCTCCATCAGCATTAAACCTGCACCAAGACTGATGGTTTTTGAATCTACAAGATGAATCTTCTCTTTAAACTTCTCTTTAGCAAGATGGGCGGCGTTAAATGTACCGCTCAGTGCTGAGGATATATGCACAGAGATGACCTCTTGATATTCCTCTAGTAACTCACTGTATAAACGCTCGAACTCTTCCGGAGTAGGTTGTGATGTTTTAGGAAGTACATTTTCTTCCATTAACCGTCGATAGAAATCCTCACTTGAAAGTTCACCATCAGTATACTCCTGCTCTCCAAATCTCACTTTTAGAGGGATGACATGGACATCACAATCCTTTTTTACTTCTTCCGTAAGATCCGCCGTACTATCTGTCACCAGGGCAATCCTTTTCATCTTGAACCCTCCGTTTAATAACATTTCCATCTACCTACATCATTCGGTAAAATCCGATAAATTCCTCTTCCCATATTAGAGAAATTTTATTCACCATAAACAGAAAAAAGGCTGGATAAATGGGCCAGCCTATCTCGGCGAATTCTTTCCTTACCCAAGTCTTTGTCTTAGATTTTGGGATATTTCACGTAAAAGTTCAAAGGAGTGTTTGATACTAGCAGTTCCATCCCCATTGATTAGACAGCATCGAGATGGGGCTAACCAGGAACGATCATAAATTAGCTGATCATCTAATCCATGCTGATTAAGAAATCTCCATAAATCAAGTAACCGATCTATCAGAGATTGACTGGTCTCTAAACTTAATTCGCTTGTCAAAGTGGGGATAATCCCCCAGGATATTATTCTCCCACGTTGCAAAAACTCTTTTAACTCATCAACATAGCGTACCAAAATGTGACCCCAGCTAAAAGCATCAACCGAAAGAATATCAATGTCTGCCTTTAACAGAAAGTCCCAGTCAGGGTTTCCACATAAATGAACTCCCTTTGGGCCCGGCAGTTTAGATAAGAAAGCTCTGTACTCCACCTGTGCAACTTCTGAAGTATAAGCACTAAGGGAGTTGAAAATCATTTCTAGGCCTGGTTCATCCAACCATACAAAGGGGTTAGGATGGACTTGTTTTAACTGATTATATTGCCAAGTGATCTTATGTGTAAGAAAATCGTAAAGAATCTCACGGACAAAATCGTTATAAATCATGGGTTTACGTTCTTCATCGCAAATTTTAAGTCCAAAACTGATTGGGCCAACTGTCTGTCCATGAATCATTTTATAAGACGACAAATCATGCGTCAAAAAGCCATTAAAAGCTGCTGAGGACTCCTCCGATAAAGCAAAATGATCCGTATTACTGCTAGCTTCCAGGTATTCATCAAGTTCTTGTGCAAAGCGTTCATGGGAGAAATGGAGGCTTTGTTTTCCTTCATCAACGATGATTCCAGGGAAATGCTCGGCAAATTGAGCATACATGTCTTCTTTAAAACGGAAGCGGGGTAACTGCGGCCAAAAGGGGATGTCTAAACTAAGTGCCAATCTTTGTGCCTCTGTTAAACTAGTGTGAGGTAAAATACCCATGGCGGTTGTTAATGCTTGACCTGTCAGCATACATGACAACCTCCTTCCTGTCAGAATAGTTCGATTATTTATTATCTAAAGTATATCAAATCCCTATCTGACATATCGTGATTTTGATCACATCAAACTTTGTTTATGAATCAACCTAGTAAGTCAATCACAATACCCTTTGTTACGTAATTTCGTTAAATGCTCTGCCAAAATATCTTCCAAATTAATGCCATATTGCTCTTCCAGGACAAACATCATCGTGACCGCAGTCTGTGCTACATCGACCAATTCTCGAGCAACCATCTGCATCGCTTCAGCTTCTTCCATACGCTGACGTTCTCCACTTAATCCCCTCAGTTTACCTATTGCTTGCGCTAACTCTCCAGATTCCTCCATGATTTTCAAGGCAGTGCTTTCTAGAGAAGGGCTCAAACGGTTTAAACGAGGAAGGGTTACGGTCTTAGAAACAAGCTGTTCTTTGCTAAATTTATGGTTTGGATCCATTACACCACGACCTCTCGAATCTCTTATCTATCAGTATGAATTTATTATAGCATCCATATCCCAAGAACGCTCCTTAATCGTCAAATCACAATGAAATAAAAAACTCCCCTACCTAAAGTAAGGGAGCTACTAATTCTTAATCAAGACCTAGATCAATTTCTTCATACCTAAGAAAACCTTTTCCGGTGTAATCGGCAAATGATGCTCTCTGACTCCAACGGCATTGTAAATCGCATGAGAAATGGCTGGCGGTGGTGTATTAGCCACGACTTCTCCTATGGATTTTGCCCCAAAGGGACCTGTGGGTTCAAAGCTCTCTTCAAACTCTATACGCACTTTCCCAACATCCTTACGAGTAGGAATTTTATATTGCATAAAGCTGTTTGTAGCCATTTTTCCGATCTCATCATACCTTACCTGTTCATAAAGGGCCATGCCAATTCCTTGAGCAATTCCGCCTTCGGCTTGAATACGAGCGAGATTTGGGTTAATTACTGTACCGCAGTCGATAACTGCAACATAGTCAATTAAGTCTACTTTTCCGGTCTCTCGATCAACTTCCACCTCAGCAAAACCGGCAACATAAGGCGGGGGGGATACTTCACACCCCTGGGTAACATACCCCACAAGCTGTAGATTTCCCCTACCTAGGATGGTAAGTTCCGCTAGTTTAGCCAAGCTTATCTCTTGATCCCCGCTTAAGGTACGGACCCCAGAGCCATTGAATTCAACGTCTTGCAAGGTAACCTCTAAAAATGCTGCGCCTTGTTCGAGTATTTTTCCTTTTAACTCCTCTGCTGCCTTTACGACCGCCGCCCCTGCTACATAGGTCGTACTTGAAGCATAAGAACCTGGGTCGTAGGGAGAAGTATCTGTATCTCCCGCATTAACAATAATCTTTTCCATAGGGATCTCTAAAATCTCTGCAGCCATCTGGCTGAGAATAGTATCGCAACCCGTTCCCATATCCGTTGCCCCAGTAAGAAGAGTAACGTTTCCATCATCATTTAAGCGAATTTCAGCAGAAGCAGTCCCGATAGTGGCAATCCCCGAGCCCTGCATCGTGATCGCCATACCAACCGCTCTAACTTTGTTGTTACCGACGTCTCGACTTGGGAATTTCTCTTCCCAGCCAATGAGCTCTTTACCCTTAGCGATACACCGATCTAAAGACGAGCTGCCGAGCCTAACTCCATGACCTGTAAGAAAGGTTTCTCCAACTTTACTAATATTTTTTAAACGAAGTTCTGTTGGATCCATCTTTAAGTGTTCTGCTAACTTATTGACCGTAGATTCCAAAGCGAAGGTACCTTGGGTTGCTCCGTATCCTCTAAAAGCCCCGGCAGGCATTTTGTTAGTGTATACAGCTTTTCCATCAAACCGTACTGCTCTCGTTTTATTATAAAGGGGGAGAGTGTAATGACCTACACAACCTAAAACCGTTGGAGCATGCTCTCCGTAGGCACCAGTATCAGATAAGACCTGCATATCCAGCGCTCTAATAAAACCATCTTGGTCAGCACCTAGTTTCACTGATATTCTCATAGCATGTCTACTTGTCGTACAGCTAAAGGTTTCTTTTCGATCATAAATGATCATGGCTGGTTTACCTGTTTTCAAGGTTACAATGGCGGCAAAGATATCTCCTGCCCCAGTTTGCTTTCCCCCAAATCCGCCACCGATTCTAGGCTTGATTACCCTTATTTTTGTAGAGGAGATTTGCAAGGCTCGTGCTAATTGTCTTCGAATATGAAAAGGAACTTGTGTGGAACTGAGTACGATCAGCCTGCCCACGTGATCCAGATAGGTGAAAGACCGATAGGTTTCCATCATAGTATGCGCTTGAGCTTGTGGATAATAGACATCCTCGACCACCACGGCACATTGTTTGAATTCTTCTTCCACATCACCAACTTCTTCATGACAGGAAGACGTAATATTCTGGTCCTTTTGTAGTCCAATATCAAAGTTACAGCTTAAATCCTCTTCAGTATGCACCACCGAGGAATGCCCTATGGCCTGCTCGAAATCTAATACAGGCTCCATCACTTCATACTCAACCTTGATCTTTTTCATCGCCAAGAGCGCCGTTTTTTCATCCACCGCTGCAATAATTGCCACTTCATCCCCTACATAGCGAACAACTTGATCGAGTATGAGACGATCATAAGGTGAAGGTTCAGGATAAGATTGACCAGCTAAGGTAAATCGCTGGTTGGGAACATCCTTATAGGTAAGGATACATTCCACCCCTTCTAAACTCTCTGCCTTTGAAATGTCAATGGACGTAATTTTAGCATAAGCGTGTGGGCTTCTTAAAATCTTTACCACTAAGGCATTAGCCATGGCCAAATCCTCAGTATAGACTGGTTTACCCATAGCGATTGCCATTCCATCAATTTTTCGTATGCTTTGACCAACGCTTTTCATCCTATGCCACCCCCAGATAGGTCTTGATCGCCCTAAGCTGTCCCATATAACCCGTGCACCGGCATAAGTTGCCTGTTAAATAGTGAATAATCTCTTCCTCCGTAGGGTTAACTAACTCATTTTTCATAGCTAAGACACTCATAATAAAACCCGGGCTGCAAAAACCGCATTGTTCCGCCCCTTCCGCGCTGAGTATACGGGCAAATTCTTCTGCTTCCTGAGGAAGTCCCTCTATGGTTGTGATTTTCTTACCATGGACGCGTACAGAAAGAATCGAACATGAAAGCATTGATTTGCCGTCAATCCATATAGTACAAAGTCCACAGCAGCTTGTATCACAAGCCTTTTTAACGCTCAAGAGTCCATGGGATCTCAAGGTATCCGCTAAAAGCTCATCATTTGCCACATCCCATTTAACTGCTTTATCATTAATCGTTAATTTGATTTGCATGCTGCCACCTCCATTATTCCACGTTTAACAAGCGTTTTACAAAGGGCTTTACGATACACTGCTGTTCCCCGAGTATTCGTTCCAAAGGATAATTCTTCCGATGCTCTCTGAGCTGCTTCTTCTATCCTTTCTAACGTCAGTTCTTCCTGCTCAAGCATTTCGGAAGCACCAAATGCAATGTCGGCTTTACTCGGCCTAGCGCCCACTACAATTGTCCAATGATTATCAAGCTTAGAGACCGCCACATTTAACACTGCATAATCGCTGGCAGAACTTCTAAAACTCAAGTAAGTTGCTTGACGCACAGTTTTTTGGATCCATAATCGAACAAGAAGGTCTTTTTCTAACGGTCTGGCTAGAAAGTCAGCCAAAGACATTCTTCCACCCTTAAATAACTCAACTTCCGTGTCCAGGCATAACATAGCCGTGATCAAATCAGAAAAACCGTATTTAGAATAAATTGAAGCACCCACTGTAACGCCGTTTCTAAATTGTACGCCAATAATGTCACGAACGGATTTAGGAAGTATCCCATTATAATTTTCTTTTAAGAGAGGATGAGTTTCAAGTTCTCTCAAGCTTGTCATAGCGCCGATCACAATAAAACCATCTTGTTCTCGAATATAATTTAAATTAAGTTTCGTAAGATCTATTCCTTTATTGATCTGTTTTTTACCCATCTTCAGAAAGGCGCAGCCTCCAAGAATGGTATTATTTCGTTTATCCGTCAAGATCTGATAAGCTTCTGCTAAGTTTTCTGGTTGAACTAAATCCGTTATGGTAAACATGCTTACCCCTCCTCATTTGGCTCTAAGTCATTAGTACAAAAAAATAACCCAAGCGAACAGGTTTCAACTCAAAATTGGTGAGAGAAATCTGCCGCCTGGGAACTGGCCCTGCGGTATATCTTTCGCTCATAGTCGGACAATTTACGGCAGTCCGGTAGAAACTTGCAGACCATATCTCTGCGACTATATGAACACTATTCATTTGTCGATCATGAGCTTATTCTACAAGAAATCTCCTCAGAGGTCAATACATTTTCCGAACGTTATGCATATATTTGCATATATCGTTCGATCATTGCGTTGTCCCCTCAAGGATTCACCCTTAATCAATCCCTGCGAACTCGTTCAACTGTAAAACAAGACTGCAAGTTAATTCTTGCAGCCTTATTGCTTCACTAGTATTCGTTTTCATTATTTAACATGTACTAGGACTGAACATTTAAGCCCTTTAAGCAGAATGATAAATCCCTTTAAACTCATTGACTGCTGCATCAATATTAGCGGTATATCCCATCTCCTGAAGAGTCTCGCCAACGATTTGGAGGGCTTTAACAAACATTTCTTCAGTAGCATTTCCCATATGCCCGATTCGGAAAGCCTTCCCAGCTAATGCTGCTAAAGCCCCGGCGACGATCACGCCTTTCGAAGCCAACTTTGATCGGAACTCTACATCATTTAGGCCCTCTGGATAGATGATGCAACTTAATGTCGGAGCAGCGACATCTTCTGAAGCTAGAGGCTTCATACCATAGGCTTTCAGACCAGCTCTCACAGCTCGTCCCAGAGCTAAATGTCGACGATAACGTTTCTCCAATCCTTCGGCCATTACCAGTTCCATCCCTTTATTAAAGGCAACAATCATGTTAACCGGGGGAGTAGCAAAATATTTAACTGGGTCATTCATGACCGGAAGCCAATTCTTAATATCTGTATAGTATCCCATAACAGAAGGCATCGCTTCACGAGCTGCCAGTGCTTTCGGTCCAAAAGCCACAATTCCAAGTCCCGGCGGAACTCCAATCGCTTTTTGGGAACCTGTTAACACGACATCTATTTTATAATCCGGATGACCATATGCTTTTTGCATATCCTCTTCCAGGGCAGCCGAAGCACAAACTCCATCAAGAATAAAGAGTGCTCCTGTTTTTTTAACAACCGGAACCAATTCTTCAACATTGGCCATGACACCCGTCGATGTATCTACATGTGTCACGGTTACTGCCTTGAAACCACCCTCAGCCAATTTTTCTTCCACTAATTCTTTGCTAATCTGCTGACCCCATTCCGCTTGAAGAGTCTCAACTTGGATACCAAAAACTTTGGCCAGAGGAATAAAGCGGTCCCCAAAATAGCCATGGCTTACGACCAACAACTTTTCTCCTGGAGCAACAGTATTTATAATAGCCATTTCCATCGCCAAAGTACCTGAACCTGCAATAACAAAAACTTCCCCATCCGTGTTGAACATTTTCTTACTTAGCTCTAAGCTGTTCTTAAAAATCTTTCCAAATCGAGGATCAGTGTGCCCCATTGTTTCACTGGATAAAGCCTCATATATTTCATCCACCACTGGAGTAGGACCTGGAACCAATAACATTTCTTTATTGGGCATTATGTATTCCTCCTTAATCTTTAACCATTATTAATACTTCCGATGATAATTAGCTTTGAATTATAAGACCGCAAACAGTTAGGGCTACTAGCAAAAACATCGTCTCCAAATAAAAACGCAATATCCTCCCTTCAAGTATTTCTGTCAAGTTTTTATTTGATCTAAGTTAGTGATAACTAAGATGGAGTTGTACTATCTGGTACAAAGAAGCCCAGGCGGACAGATTTCAACTCAAAATAACGTTGAGTGAAACCTGTCCGCCTGGGTTTTTATCCCTTCGGTGTAATCCAAAAAAGAAAGTACACTTCCTTATAAAATCTTTGGACCTGTACCACTCGGACCAAAGCCCTAGGTACACTTTCGCTCATAGTCGGACAATTTTACGGTAGTCCGGTAGAAACTTGCAGACCTTATTACTGCGACTATATGAACATTTTAATTCGTTTGTCTTTTTTCATTTTACAAGATATTCCCTTACAGGTCAACATTTTTCGAACGTTTACTACGAATATGACAAAAACGTTCGCTTTGACATATTATTCAAACCGTAGCAGGCCAAAATGGCGCTATTTAGCTCATCCTCTTTTGTCTGCCAATAACTGCTGTATCTTGACATAGCAAGCCTCGGCCTCGTCTTCTTCAATAAACCACTGGGACCCTTGTTCAGGAGACTCACTGTTAAATGTATGGATTAAACCACCTGACAGCACTCCTCTGCCCCAAGCAACAAAGAATTGAGCAGGAGAATTAACCGGATTAGTTCCTGCGCCAAAATAGACAGGAATTCCGTTTACCTCTGTACTATCAAAGACATTGGCCTTAGTTGTTCCACAAGGATTACTCATAATCTTCTTCCTTTCGGCGTCTAATTCTAGATAGTATATAATTCCAGCTTGGAGATCCTTTTTCCTTCAAGGTTTCCTTCAAGGAGCCTCTACTTAACAACACTACTTAACAACACTACTTAACAACTAATACTTTCATAAGAAAACTAAATAAGCTATAATATCAGATATATCGATTAACAAAGAAAGCATGGAGGGTCAGAATGTTTACTCGGGCTTATACTCCTGAACAATCTGCTTTTGGTAAACTTGAAAATGGTCGTGACGTACTTATTCTTTACGTCAAAGAATTTAGTGAAGAGGTCAAGGCCGTTAACCAATCCGGCTTGTCGGAATATACCTATCATTGGTTTGCAACTGAACACAAAGATGCCTATGTTCTTCAGTTCACCTGGGTAAATGGAGTTCATATTGAGATCCGCTTTAATTCCCAGCACTTCGGCCTTATCGATCAACTACTTCAACCTAAAGATTTAATCCTTACAACAACTCCAATATCTCAACTCATGGAAAAAGCCCAATCAAGCAATTACGACTTTCTTGAGTTTGGGGATGTACTTACGTTTAGCAAACTATCCTTTACCGTCCCAAGTCCTGAATACCATAATTAAACTCTATTATAGGCACCCTGTTCATGGTAAGAAATATCTTGCAAATTCCTACGTCTATCGTATAATTATAAAAGATTGGCAAAGATGCCTACCTGTTTTTCAGGTAGGCATCTTTTATTGCAGGAGGCGTACAAATGGCAAATGAGAATCTAGCGATCGATACTTCCGTACTACTTAGTGAACTTAAAGAAGCCAACCAAGAAATGGGGCAAGTCATTGAGTCTATTCGACAAATTGCCCAGCACACAAATCTACTATCCCTGAATTCAGCGATTGAAGCAGCAAGAGCGGGGGAAGCAGGCCGGGGATTTAGCGTCGTTGCCGACGAAATAAAAAAGTTAGCCACACGCAGCCTAACTTCAACCAAAGAAAGTACCAAGATTATTGAAAACATTCAATCCAAAGCAAATGAAGTTATGGCTGTCAGAACAGCAGATGTTGCTTATGATACTATGGATAAAATTGATCGAAATCTTTTTGAACGTAATTGTGATGCCCAAGCATGGGCTGGCTTTGATAAGGTAAAGAACTGTTTTACCTCCAATGCCTCCGATCGATCTTTAGAGGCTAATAAACTCTTAAAAAAACTAGTGGATATTTATGAAGTTTATCTCGACCTCTATGTTCTGGATACTGAAGGGACAATTGTTGCGGCTGGTGTTCATCACCAACTAATAGGTCAGTCTATGGCTGAGAAAAGTTGGTTTAAAGAAGCCAAGGCAGTAAATACAATATCAGTTAGTGACCTCTATTTTTCCAGAGTTTTTAATGCTCATACGGTGGCTTATACCTGCCCAATTCGCAGCGATGAAGGCCAGATATTGGGTTATTTTTCTACTAGATTCAATTGGAACTTTATTTATGATATCATTGATTCGGCTAGAATCAGTAAAAATGGAGATCTATTCATAATCAATAACCAAGGATACGTCATTGCTTGCCGAAGCCGCAAGGGTATCCTGGTCGATAATTTAAAAACTCTGAACGCTGCACAACTTGCAATAAAGGGCGAAACCTATGGATATCTCTTTGAAAAAGACCTAATGGGTCTTAAAATATATGGCTATGCTCATACTAGAGGCTACAACGCTTATAAAGGGAAAAACTGGTCTGCTCTCGTCACTGAAATGATTTAGAACAGAATTTTTAATTAGTCGTGAGACATCCACTTCGAGTAGGTGTTCCATATTCAACATCAGCCGAATGGGTTCACTTAAAAATGATTTTGCAGCCGTTGATTCACGCTGGGGTACCGTTCAAGGTCGGTGTGAGGAAGAAATTTACTGCCTACAAATTTGTCCATAAAAGCAGCATTAGCATTTAATTCGAAATAAGTAACTTTTTCTGCAATAGCTTCTGCCTCCAAACGCTTAGTCCGAGAAAGAAGTACTTGGCGGGCAGCTTCGCCTGAGCTATTACCTAGACGAAGGATCGCTGAACGTGGAAGATCTGGATAGAGGCCTATGGTAACGGCCGATTCAATTGGTAAATACTGACCAAACGCTCCCGCAGCATAAAAATGACTAATTTCTTGCCAAGGGCAGCCGACGTTTTCCATTAATAGATCCGTAGCCGCGTTGACCGCTCCTTTCGTTGCCATGAAGTTATTAATATCCACTTGTGAAATAACGATATCTTCCCCCTCTGCTGCTTCATGGGCAGGTACTATAACAAACTCATTCTGTCCGTTCTGAAAGCGGGCCGATCGATTGATAAACCCTCCAAGAAAAAGTCCAGCTAGTGTGTCCACCAAGCCTGAACCACAGATACCTTTAGCAGGGAGATTATCAATCGTTGAGTATTCTACCCAACCAGTCTTGGGATCTATGGAAACATGGTCGACAGCTCCGGGTTCTGCTCGCATACCAAAGGTGGTAACTCCACCTTCCAGAGCAGGTCCGGCGGCACCTGCACAAGCGACAAGCCAATCTTCGTTACCTAAAACAATTTCTCCATTAGTTCCGATGTCTACAAAAAGGGAAATAGCAGGCTGTTTGTGCATACCGCTGACTAATATTCCTCCGATGACGTCTCCCCCAAGATAACTTCCAATACTAGGCAGGCAATAGACAGGGGCTAGAGAATGGATATCAATACCGATTTCCCTCGCAGGAATTAAGCCCGGATTGTTAATCATCGGAGTATATGGAGCACGACAAATCGAAGCAGGGTCTAATCCCAACAAGAGGTGAATCATCGTTGTATTAGCCCCAATAGCTGCTGCTGTAATCTTACTTGTCTCCATAGGAAGAGGACAAAGGACCTTAATTAACCGATTTAGAGTATTTAAAACCGCTTTTTGCAGTTGGGCCAAACCATTTGGTTCAGCAGCGTAACGGATACGGTTTAAAATATCTTCCCCCATCATGATTTGATCATTATAGTCGGCAGCATGTCTAAGAACCTCACCACTACATAAATCAACAAGATAGACAACGACGGTTGTTGTACCAATGTCAATGGCTAGTCCAAATTGTTCTCTAGAAGTATCGCCGGGCTCTAGATCAATCAACTTCCAGCCACAACCAATATCCGCTAGTGTTGCGGTAACCTGCCAGTCAGCACTACGACATGTACCAGGTACCTTTGGCATAATCTCCCGAGGTACACTTACAGAGCCAAAGCTACGCTCCAGCATATGGCGAACTTGATCTACATCTGCTCGGTTATCCAAAGAGCTGGGTGGGTTAAGGGATAGAAAAACTTTCCGAGTAAGAGGTGCTAAATTAGAAAGGGATGTTTGCACCTGTTCAGCAAGGATAATCGGCGTCTCTTTTTGGTTTAACATTAACAAGTACCTTCTTTAAGTTATTATTTTTTAATCTTAAATTCATAGTCCACTTCTACATGTTTCTGACCTAAATAGAAACTGCGTTCCTTAAATGTCACATGGTTTTCGCGATCTATTAAAAGCACAGTAGACGATCTCGTCCCATAGTCGGCTTTTTGGATAAAGATCGAGGATAACAACTTCTCCAGCTCGAAACTTATCCCAGTCTCAGGCAATTCATGATCCTGGGCAGGTTCACTATCGGCCAAAATCTCAAAAAGAACATGAGGTTCAATTAGTGACGCATTCTCTATATATTCTGCTAAGGCTTGTTTGCTTTTTTGAACTTTAGTCCAAGGTGTATCTAAATGATGATTACTAAGACCATAGATTCCAGAACTGAGTTCTTTAACCAGCGATGATGGTTTAGAAGAATAGTACATTAAACTAAAAGTATCCCCCACTAAGAGATTAAAAGGATTATAGAGTGCACTGTTAAGCGAAACATCTTGAATATATTTAATGGGGGATTCATGAGAACAAAGGAAATCTCGGACTAACATCCCCCGGGATAGAGGGTTCATAATCTGTGCGGCAGGATCACGAAAATTAGTGAGTGCTGCAAAACGACCTTCAAGGGTAATCCCCATCCAGGTTCCTAGCATTTCCAGATCTTTTCCCGCCAAAACCTCAGGGTGTGAATTCCAAAAATGTGCACGTTCAGTTGGTCTTCTAAAATACTCATCTCTATTGGCTGCCAGGATCAAGCGATAATGGGGATGGCAATCATAGGCAAAAAAGAGCAAACACATAATGTGTCTCCTTTCATACGCAATTCTCCTGCCTACACTATAAGACCTCATTTGCCTTAATACGATAATATTCATAAGCAACTTGTACATAAAACCCAGTCTTCTTATAAAGTGTTAACGCATTGTCATTCTCGCTATGGACCTCTATGGTTATTTCAGAGTTTCCACTTTGCCATACACTATCGACTATTAGATGGAGTAGTTCTTTACCATACCCCTTAAAACGAAATTCAGGTAATATTCCGACACCATATATTGACACGTCTTCTCCGGCAAAATTTGCCGAACCTACACCGATAATCAGATCCTTTAAAACTGCAAGATACTGTTTTCGAATATCCGATTGGAAGCAATTTTGAATAAGGCTCTTAGATTCTTCATAGCTATCCTCAAAAACCCTCATATTCACGGTGATGGCCCTTTCTAGATCCTTTTGCCCAGCCTCTAAAAGCATTAGCCGATATGTATCTAAGGGGGTATATCTGGATTTATTCAATCTCATAAAATACTCTGTATGGTCATAATCTGCCTTTAGATCACGTATTACCCTTTTACCCGGAATCGATGTGCTCTCACATACGAATAATAGGTCTGTGACATGAAATTGTCTTAATTCTTCGACTGCCCTGCCTAATAAAGACTTGAAATATCCTTTGCCTCGAAACTTTGGGAGTGTATAAGCCGTAATTTCCGCCTCATGGTTTGTAGGGATAAACATGGATAGCATACTTATTAACTTACTTTTTTCATATAACAGAAAAAAACTCTTAATACGACTGTCAAAGTTCAGGGATGGATCTAAAAAGAAGCTCCCGCTAAGATTATCATGATCAATACAAATTGTCTCTAGGTTAAGTACCTCCTCATAATCTTTGCCACTTAAATCCTTACAAGCTCTTATTGACATTTTCGACCTAAATTGCCTCCTCTAGAGTCTAATCCACTCTTGACATAGATCTATCCGCCTCACTTATAAGCAGTGAGTTCAGGAAACTGATTATTTTTCACAATTTGGGATAATTGTAACATTTAAAGAAGTAGAAATAAAGAGATCCCCATTCCCGAGTTTAAGGGAAGGGGATCTACAACATTTCCCATTAGCTAGACATAAACACCTAATAATATCATTACCAAGGCTGACGTCACTGCCGTCAATAATAAGGCAAATACAAAGGCGATTCTGATTACCTTAGTTTCTTCACCCAGCTTATCAATTGCTGCCGCAGCATTCTGCAGCTTTGCTGGGGAAACAACACTCGCTAAACCTCCTCCAAAGGCTAAGCCTGCAGTTATGATCAGCATTTCTAATAATCCCATATCGAGTATCTTTGAGGTCTTTAAAGTATAGGTGGCGAACATAGCTATAGTAGAAGCTTCGCTCCCTGTAATAAATCCTCCCAATAAACCAATGAAAGCAACGACTGAACCATAGGCATTATTTAAAACTTGAGATGAGAAATTGGCCAAAACTTGAACCATGCTCTCAACAGCATACTTATTTGAAGCCATATCATAGCCAGACATATTCATGATCTCTCCGATAACGAAGAAAATAGCCGCGGCAAAGACTGGTCTGGGAGCCCTCTTCCACCATAAACTAAAGGTCTCTTTCAATTGCGACTTTGTTGGTTTGATAAAGAGCATAGAAAGAAAGGTACTAACAAAAATCCATGTATAGGCGTTCCACAACGCTCTTGTCATAATAGGTTTACCATCAGCCGATAAGCCCGCGATGGGGAGAGTTAGTTTTCTATATAGAAGATTAAACATATCCGTCGGAAGGTTGAGCGCTAAGATTAGAATAATAAGGAGACCCCATGGAGTTAATGCCTTCCATAAAGGAAATGTATTCTCATAATCTAGTTCTTCACGACTAAGTCGACGTTTATCGATGATCTTTTTTCCTGTTGATAAAAGATAGAGTGCCATAACAATAATAACAGCAGCACCACACATGATCCCTGTTAGAACGACTAGTCTGTCAACTTTGTTCGTAAAATATGAGACCCCTGTTATTGCTGCTCCGGTGATAAGAACAGGCAGCCAACCCTCTTTTATACCCTGCCACCGTCCGATAATCCAAAGCATACAGAAACCAATCAAAGTGGAAATGATCGGTAGGAACATGAAAAATACGCTGCCCGCCTGAGATAAAGTAATTTCGTGACCCTTCCCTAAAAATGAATTGGCTACATCCACAAAAACGACAATGGGAGCCCCTAATAAAGCATAGGTGCAAAGAGCATCATACCCTATACACGGTAAAGCAATCGAGACATAGGTTGAATAACCCAGTGCCAACATAATGGGAGGCAGCAGTGAGACCGGGGTGGCTCCTACTGAAACCATAAGTGTACCGAAACCAATGTTAATTATCATTATCTGAACAGCTTTGTTTTCGGCGGCAATAGTTTTTATAAAGACGATAATTCTTTTCAGCGCTCCGGTCTTCTCCATATAAGCCATCTGCAACAATGATGCGGCAACCACTAAAGAAACTGTAAAGGACCTGACTAGCCCTGTTACTGTAGACCTAAAAATCACTTCCAGACTGGTTTGGAAGAATAAGAACGCGATAAGGGATACGACCATCCAACCAACAACGCCACTTATATCTGCAGGTTTTTTCCAGATGACGAGCATGGCTATGATCACTGCTATCGGCATTAAAGTTAATATAAGCGAACTAATAGATACCACAATTAAAACTCCTTATTTATCCGATCGATAAGACTCTCACTTCTTGAAGGGGGAGTCAAGTATCATGTAAGTACTTAGAAGGCCCCATATAAGACGACCCGGGAGACTATACTTTGGGCTGGTCTCGATAATCGAAAACCCGTTTAGCTTTCCCAGCGCTTCTTTCTAGGGTTCCCGGTTGAACAATTTTTAAGCGAACGTTAATTGAAAGAACACTATGGAGCTTTTGGCGGATGTAACTCGAGAAGTCCTCCAGCTTTGAGTATGGTTCGAGAAGATCTTCACGGGTAAGCTCGACCAACACTTCCAGTTCATCGAGAAAGTTGCGCCTATGAACATTTATCACATAATGAGGGCCAATACCTTCGATGGTCATTAGCACACTTTCGATCTGGGAAGGAAAAACATTGACACCACGAATAATCAACATATCATCTGTACGACCAATAATCTTCCGCATTCGAGCTGTGGTTCGTCCACACTTGCAAGGCTCCTGGTTGATACGAGAAATATCTTTGGTTCGAAAACGTATCACTGGAAAAGCTTCCTTAGTCAAGGAAGTAAAGACTAACTCCCCTTCCTGCCCCGGCTCAAGAACTTCGCCGGTATCGGGGTCAATCGTTTCAACGATAAAATGGTCCTCAGCTATGTGATGGCCGCATTTGCAACTGCATTCCCCAGCGACACCTGGTCCCATTACTTCACTTAAGCCATAGTTGTCTGTGGCAAGAATGTGAAGTCTGGATTCAATTTCATTACGCATTTCCTCTGTCCAGGGTTCACCACCAAACAGACCGATTTTTAGATTTAAAGAAGAAATATCAATTCCCATCTTCTCGGCAACTTCCGCTATATAGAGGGAATAGCTCGGGGTTGATATTAGAACTGTCGTACCAAAATCCTGCATTAACATAAGCTGACGTTCCGTATTACCTCCTGATACGGGGACGACTAGGGCGCCTGCCCGTTCCAGCCCATAATGCAGGCCAAAACCACCTGTAAAAAGGCCATAATTAAACGCTATTTGAGCAACATCTTCCGAGGTGACCCCTGCTAAACTAACCATCCGTGCCGTTAAATTCGTCCAGGTATCAAGGTCCTTAGCCGTATAGCCTACGACGACAGGTCGACCTGTTGTTCCCGATGAGGCATGAACCCTTACTACCTCCCTCTGCGGGACAGCAAAAAGACCAAAAGGGTAATTGCTCCTTAAATCGTCCTTTGTCGTAAATGGCAGGCGCTTCAGATCATCTAAGGACCTAATCTGCTCAGGGGTTATCCCTAATTTCTCAAATTTCCCTCTATAGTGAGGTACTCTGTTATACACCCTGTTGACGGTCCACTTAAGACGTTCCAGTTGTAGTTCTTCCATTCGACTACGGCTCATACATTCTTCTTCGGCATTCCAGATCACAATTAACCAACCTCACTTCTATGGAAATATTAATAAAATAAAAATAGCTACCCTCCAAAAGGATAGCTATTTGTATAACCAAAAACGCCCATATTCTACCATCCTTCTATTCTATTATGTTTAAACCAATTTCATTTTTAAGCTACCGCTCTACCCCACTACAGACCAGTGAGAACACTCACAGGTTTTCTACAATTTTTATTCTAACGAACTATTGCTAAATTGTCCAGAGCTTTTTACCTGTAACCATAGTTACCCACCGAAAGGTTATTAACATATTGATATACATCTAGTACTTTATTTGCCCCTTGAATACTACCCAAGATACCTGCGCTACTACCAAAAATATACCCGCTCTCCATAGACTCTAGGGAAGTCGCGGTTAGTAATTGCAACGCCTTATCAGTCCGATTGTCTTCTTCAAACCAGGCCAGATCATATCCGCCCATCAAACAGAGTTTATTTTTTGTTGCGAGTCTGACCTTTGCGATATCAGCCAGTGAAGCAAAATCTAGAGAATGTAAGCCATTTACACCTAAATTAATAATATCATCAATTATAGGCAATAAATTCCCATCGGCGTGGAAGAAAACCGGAGCATTCTGGCCGCTTAGAACCTCAACCTGCTCTGCCAGGCTAGGGAAAAAGTCCTTACGTAGAGCTGCGGGTGATATAAACGTACCACCTTGATAAGCAATGTCATCCGCAACGATTATTCCGTTCGCCCCAGACGCCAAAGCATTTAGTCCGAGTTTAACATTAGCTGCTACAGATTTGGCGACGAGCTCCGGAAGCAAAGGGTCATGTTTAGCAATTGCCAGCAAATAATCTGTAAACGACGTGAATAGCTTAGCAGTTCCTTGAAAAGGACCGTCAATTATAGCGAAAATGAAAAAATCTGTTTCTTTTCGCCATAGTTTAATACCCTCCCAAACCTTGGCTTTGTCTGGCTGAGAGAAGGGCGGAGAAAAAGCTAAAGCATCTAGCCCACAAAGTTCACAGGCCTCAACTCTATCTTTAAACGTCACTGTATCTTTTAAATTTAGCAATTCCGCAATTAAATCATCTTCGAGATGAAACTCCCCTTTAGGGATGCGATCAACTCGCTCAAAGCGTGTGGCAGCCAGTATTCTTTCGATTTTAGTCACTTTTTCATACTTCCTCTCTATAGTATTGTTTACTAAAGCTCTACTCATAGTAGTTTGATTCCTAAAGCATAATCTTCATAAAAAGAATAATTCCTCTCCAATTGTAAAGTGAGTTAAACAAATTCCAAAGCTATTATAATCCCTTAGGAATGTTATTACTAGATCACTCAGATGAACACAATCTGAATTAATCTCAGGGTGTTGTTATTAATCTTGAAATGTATAACGAGCCACGCTTAGAATGGCGTGGCTCGTAGTTTTACAACTCGATTAAAAGAAGAGGCGATTAGCAGCGAATCCTTGGTTACCTCCTAGAAAACCTGGACCTCCTAGGAAACCTCTACCTTGTGCAACTGGAGCTTGAAATCCTTGCTCAACAACAACATTTCTTGAAGTCTGTTGATAAATATGCTGAGGGACATCAATGATATTTTGACGATTAATATTCACAACTGGATGAATAACGGGGATCAACCGCTGAGCGTAGAAATCTCTTACGCAATACTGTGGGGGACAACAGATTGGTTTACAACAATTACCATGCATTAGAAACTCACCTCCTTAGCTTTACTATATGCACCAGAAGCATCTATTGGTATAATATTCCATTGTAATCTAGCCCTTTTTATAAAAAAAACCAAGCAAAATATTAACTTTGCTTGGGGCAGAAGCAAGTTACTGTCTTTGATTGATATATTAAAAATATAGTTGATCCAAATCAACGCTTGGTACCAGCCCTTCTTGCGAAGCTCTACTTAGCAAGGATTCCACCGCCTTATACCCGAGGGTACTAATATTCTCTGTGAATTCGTTAACGTAAAGTTCAATATGAGCTTGGGCTACTTCAGTTGATAGCTCTTGGCTATGCTGAAGAATGTATGCTTTCGAAGCCTCCGGATGTGCCCACGCATATCTGACGGAGGCCTGAATCCAGCTGGTGATTGCGGATAAATCCAGCGACCTACGAGCAATGATAGCTCCCAACGGAATCGGCAGATTAGTATCTTGTTCCCACCAACTTCCTAAGTCTACCATGAGAGTCAGCCCATAGGAAGGATAGGTAAAACGAGCCTCATGAATTACAAGTCCAGCATCGACCAAACCATCACGTACAGCGGGCATAATCTCATGAAAGGGGAGAACAACAATCTCGCCCACTCCCCCTGGTACATGTCTAGCTGCCCATAACCGAAAAAGCAAATAAGCAGTTGACCGCTCACTGGGGACCGCTACACGAAAGCTATGTAACCTTGTGCTATCGTTCATATTTTTTCTATTTGATGTCAGTAATAATGGTCCGCAGCCTTTACCCAATGCACCTCCACAGGGCAGTAACGCGTATTCGGACAATACCCATGGTAACCCTCCGTAGGAAATCTTGACTATATCAGGACCATTTGACCCTGCTGCCATACTATTCGTGATATCTATGTCTGCGTAGGTTACATCAAGCTTAGGTGCACCGGGTATCAGCCCGTGTACCCAAGCATGAAAAACAAATGTGTCATTAGGACAAGGTGAAAACGCAATTTCCATCATAATACCTCCACCAATACTTCGCAAGCAGCTTCTAATATCCCTAGAGCATCCTTGATACGCCATGCAGATCGGTCACGGGGACCTACTAAATTTGAGATTGCACGAATTTCTAAAACGGGTAGTCCTCGATTGATGGCTGCGCATCCAACGCCAAACCCCTCCATAGCTTCAGCCGAAGCTCCCTTTATCCTTGCAGTTAGTTCCCTAGCAGTCTCAATTGTGCCCGTAACCGTTGAAACTGTGAGTACCGGACCAGCATGAACCGGGAGTTGAGCCTCTAATAAGGCCTTAGTAATACGTTCTACAAGAGTTGAGTCAGACTGAATACGTGTAAAACCAAAACCCAACGTTTCTAAATCATTGAATCCATCTGGAGTCTCTGCTCCTAAATCTGCGGCGATGATCTCTGTCCCCACTACAAGTGAGCCTACCTCTGCTTTACTTGGAAAGCCTCCCCCGATACCCGCGCTAATAACCAAACTATATTCAGCTTCAGCAAGAGCCCTTGTCGTATTCACTGCCGCAACAACTGAGCCGACCCCCCCTACCAAAACCTCAAACCTGGGATCATTGTGTAACGCCTGCATTATTGCATCCTTTTCTGCGGAGACTGCTGTCACTATTAAGACACGGGTTTGTGGGAACTCTCCAGAAGAACTTATGCTTTTTTTAGGTTTCTTTCTTTGCTCAATGTTCAAAATCTTACTCCCTTGTAAAGATGCCTACAAAATAACTCAAGTCGTAACTTATGCAAGATACAAAACTAGGGTAGAAATCCTCCTTTTTCCAAGAATCTCAACCCCAGTTTCTAATATAGTATTTGTAGATTCCAACAACCTAACCTATAGGGTTAGATTGTTAAGAAATTTGCAACGGTTTCAAAACCAACTCTCTCCACCATTCTGGCAAATCGCTCTCCTTTTTGACCATTTTCACGATAATAGTCCAAAGCCTTTTCCACTATAATAAGTGCCTCACCGATAGAATACAGCTCTGGTAATTCCCTTCCGACGAAGTGTTCTTTGCCAAACATTCCCCCGATGGTAATAGCTACTTGGCCTGGTTTTCGCCCTTGTATTCCAATACATCCAAGTTGTGGTTTCGAGCAACTATTTCGACACCCACTAAGTGCTATTCTAAATTTGTTGGGCAGTACAACATCGTATTTCCCTTTATAAAATTGTTCGTTTATTTGTTCAGCCACTTCCGCTGTATTAAAAAAGCTTACTTGACAAACATCTCCTTTACAAGTATGGACCGGCCTAGCTCTCATTCCAGTACTTCCAATGGATAAGCCCGCTTCCTTAAGCTCCCGTGCCACATTCTCCAGATCCTGATACTTAAGCCAAGGAATTTCTACGTTTAAGCGTTGGGTTAGGGTAAAATATCCCCTGCCATATATCTCAGATACCTCTGTTATTTTACGAGTTTCCTGGGCATTCATTCTTCCCGCATTAATCTGAACCCTACAGGAAAAATGCACCCCATCTTTATAGACGATATAACCTTGTCCCTTTAGTACCTTCTTCTGCTCATCTGTTAAAACCATCTGCAATACCTTAGTTAATAAAACTTGAAAAATTAACTTACCCTCTCTAAAAGTTTTTATATCTACCAAGTTTTTGGACAATGACTACACTTTGATATCTAAAGGAAATCCGCTAGCAGTTCCCTTTAGGAACTTCTCAAGAGCTTCATAGCTCTGGGCTCCATGAACTGCACGACCATCAACAATAAAACACGGAACACTTTGAATCCCTAATCTCTGAGCTTCAGCTACGTCCCGAGAAACAGCTTGTTCATATTTTCTGGTAATAAGCGCCTGCTTAAATTCTTCCTGATTCAATCCGATCCGTTCTGCCAGCTCACATAGAACATTTAGGTCATTAATATTTTGCTGATTTTGAAATTGTGCTGTAAAAACCGCATCATGATATACATTACCAAGCCCTTGATCTTCTGCAAATTTTGCGCCTTCAAGGGCTAATCTTGAGTGCTTACTTCTTTCATTAAAGATCATTTGGAGCCCATACTTTTTCCCTAAGGCTTCAATTCCAGCCTTGGCTCTGGCCAGATATTCCGGTGATTTTTCGGGAAGTTCAATTCCCTCAGGTCTAAGCTCAAAGGACTTCCATTCTATGGTTAAATTTTTATCCCTGGCCAACTGGTCAAGGGGGACTTTCCCTATCATGCAAAAAGGTCATAAGAAATCCGAAAAAACCGTTATTATATTTGTCATAGTCTACAGCTCTTCATAGAAGGGCAATTGCTCACCTCTGATAACTGCCAATCTCCATAGATAATCATTACCCATACTTTCTCTGGTATCTTCTAAAAACCCCTTACTTTTCAATAGGTTTAGAGTACTGCGATTTGCAGCGTATCCGGAAATATATTTAACCCCTTGATTTCGGGCAAAAGCCCTCAAATTATCAAGTACCTTTTCGATAAGTCCATCACTTAATAAGTCAAAATCATTGTTTTTAACCAAAACAATATCATTAATAAAAATTTCTTGTTTGTTCAGCTTCGAAATGTGAAGGCTAATTAAAGGGTCTTCAAATCCTAGTGTATCCACCCACATAATTTGTGGTATTTGGACCCCTAGCAAACCCGCTAACTCTGGACTATTACAGTAGTTGGTGAAATACTCCTGTAAGAGTTGAGTCAGCCTCAGGTTGTATGCTCTAGCTTGAACAGAGATGTTATATTGGCCGGGGTATTGAAGTCGAATTTCGTCATCTCGTAGTACTTTTATGCCTGGGTCCCTACCAAGTTCTGCTATTAAGTCGGCCATGGGAAAAAGGCTCTTAATATCTTCCTCTGTAGGATTCCACTGTTCAGAATAGATACGCTGTGCCGTAATTGCCATTTGTTTTCACGTCCTCCACTAAAATAAAGTTAAGCTTCTACTTACAATAATACCGCATTTATGATTTTACGCCAACTTAAGCTCTTTGATTTTCACTTGGGTTAATCGGGATTCCCAAAAATAGTTTGCCGTTGAAAGCACTTGCCATGGTTTTTAAAAAAACAAAGCTCCAAAGAAAAACCAGAAAAAACGTTAAAAATGCCGAAAACCCATAGGTAAGAGGCGAAAGAAAAATTGAAGCTATCTTCTGACTTGCTATAGTATAGGCTGCCAAAGGGAAGATATATGCCCACCATCCCAATCCAAAAGGGATTCCGCCTCTACGCACATAATGGATAGAAATGAGTCCAGTGATCCCAATCACCCAAATTCCAAACCCCCATATAATAGCCGCTCCTAAATAGGCTAGCTCAATGGAGGTCAATATCCCAAGATATTGAGCGCTTGTTGTAATATCAACAATAGCGATTACGGCCAGACCAACAGCACTTAATAGGATTCCAAAAGAAGGAGTTAAGTCTGCCGGAGGAAGAGCGTGCTGAATTAGCCGAACAAAAATCACAGCACTAATAAATATGAAAAGGAAGAACCCGATCCCTAGCATAATGATGTTGACAACTAATATTGACATGCTCCACATGGGCTTATGACTTAAACTTAGAACTAATACGGAGTTTCCTAATAACAAGGTAGCCATATTGGCGATCGGCGCCATGATCCAAGAAAAATTTGTGGTTTCTGGCCTGGGTGACTCTTCAACTCGAATAATCCTAAACGTTGTATAAAAAGAAAAAAAGGTCACTCCAATTACCCCTATGATCCAGGCAGTTATGGAAATAATAAAGGTCATAGTTTCACCTAGATATGTACTCCAAATTGTATAAACATTCGTACCTACAATAATGGTTGCTACAGGCATAGTGACGAAAAAGTTGCTTGCTACTGGATGATGAAGATCCCTTTGCACATAATCGAAAAACCAAAACCATCGAATAACCCAAGGTACGAGTACCAAGAAGTATAAACCAACTGCAATTAGCGCAATGACTAAACTTAGAATATATCCTCCTTGAAAACCTTTTTGCCATTGATACAAGATATTGGCAAGCCCTCCTGTACCCATGACTACCGCGAACCATCCCGGCGCTAAATATTTTATGACGTGACGTTCAAGCATGTCTAATAATCCCTTCTCTAGATGCCTTCTTTATTTCAGACTCGAGATATGATGGCGAAGTGAAAATTAGTCATCTCTTCTAGCGATCATTTCAATTTCAACTTGGGCCCCTAGCGGCAGTGAGGCGACACCAATGGTTGTGCGAGCAGGATAAGGGGCAGAGAATTGCTTTTTGTAGACCGAATTCATAGCGTCAAAGTTATGCATATCCGTGAGAAAAACATTTACCTTAATTACATTATCGGGTGTTAAACCTGATGCCGATAAAACATTGAATAAGTTTTTAAAGCATTGTTCAGTTTGAGTTTTAATATCGCCTGGAACGAGTTTCCCGGATGCCGGATCTATAGGAGTTTGACCGGAAAGGTAAATAAGATCACCGGATTCGACTGCATGGGAATATGGGCCAATAGCTACTGCACCATCTGCAGTATAAGCTTTTCTAGACATTTCGTAGCCTCCTCATACTTCTGGTCGTAGGTAGTGCTTTGTTTAGATTACATTTCCCTTATTAGTTTACCTAGAAACCAGCCTGGAAACAATCCCTCAAATAACTAATTGACTCGAAGGCATTTATTACCTTCTTCTTACGTACAAAAAAAGGGGAAGCTATACTTCCCCTCTTAAACCTTAGCGTATTTATTTGAAGACACCTAATATTAACCTATTTGACCATTCCAAACAGGAAGTGCTGCGAAAACAATCAAGCATCTTAAAGTTAGTCCACCAACCATTACTGCTCCATCAAAAAGCAATGATAGCTTACCACTTTTCGCGCTACTTCTAGTTGCCTGTTTTGCTTCCCCATGCATACCTGGTTCTTCCGACAACAAAGTTGATTTTTTATAACCACGTGACAGTTGAAGGTAATACACCAAGGGTCCAACTAAACCTATTACTATGAGGAGCAGCCAGAAAGGTATAGCAAGAGATTCTGTCAGTAAAAGGTTAGCAGATACCTTAGCGACGGCTCCTTGGCTTCCTGAATAAATGAGTGCAAAGAAAGCAACAAGTGCTAAAATTTCAGTTCCAACTAATCCTAAGTGAACTTGAGTAACTCGTGCCTCGTGTGCCTGGTGTTTTTCGAAAAAATGTGCTAGTAACGAGGTCAATGATAAACCCGTGGAAAGAGCAGATACCACAAAAACTACTGGCATTATATATGAGTTCCAAAAGGGGACTCCTTCAACGACTGCCAACAGCATTCCTGTATAAGCAGCTGTTGATAACGCCAATAATGCGCCGACATAAGATAATACACCTGGAGCTTGTTTCTTCTTCCAAACAAAATACCCCTTAATAAAGGCTACAAAGATAAAGGCACTAAGAATATAAATCCCCCAGGTCATAACCGAACTAAAATTGAGAAACATGTTGATAATCAGCCAAGGTTTCTTTAAACCTTGCCCTAAATCAAAAATTAATAGAAAGGCTCCAAAAGCAACAAGGGGTCCAGAAACATAATAACCCGCTCGATTCAAATTGGTTGTTTTTCCTAGGAGTCCTTTTTCCGCTGCAAAAGAAGTCAGATATGCGCCTGCGCCTAGTCCACCCAAAAATAGGTATATGGCAATGAGCCAACCCCAATGTCCCATTTTGAATTCCTCCTCCCGTTTTTTTATTATTTTGGAATTGCAATCATAGATGGGTTCGTAATATTAGGATTCGGAAGTCCTTTAAAATCTAGGTTTCCGATTTTCGATAATTCCTTCATATCTCCCATAGTTAAGGCTTGAGTAGGGCAAGCTCCTATACAACGAGGACCTGATCCAGAATCCTGTAGTTCATAACAGAAATGGCATTTTGAAACAGCACCGGTTTTTTTCTGAATATGAGGAGCATGATAGGGACAGGCATACAAGCAATAACCACAACCAACGCATTTGCTAGAATCTTGAATGACAATTCCGTCGCTTTCCCTTTTGGTATAAGCTTTTACTGGACATACTTTGGCACAAGCCGGATCGGCACAGTGATTACAACTCATAGATAAGACGTCACCTTTTTTACTACGAAGAAGAGTTCTCCAAGGAGTATCCTTCTCCCATTTGTAAGTTTCTTGGCAAGCCAATACACAGGCCTTACATTTAATACATTTGCCTTCATCGTAGCTAAAACCGATTTGTTTTTTCGCGTTGGTTGCAACGCTCGTCACAGTTTCTTCTGCTTGGACCAACTTCATAGGATTGAGTCCAATTGCAACAGCCGTTCCGAGCAGTACTCCACCTTTTATCACAGTACGACGAGATAAATTTATCCGCTTATTTTGTGACATCTCTTTACAACTCCTTTCGCGTTTTAATACGCATCTTCAGTCACGATAATGGAAAACAGGGAATAGCAATTAGATTCATTAATTACTCTTTCTACGATAATCTAACATAATACGACAATTTTCACAATGGTTTTTTTTTCTTTTTTATTGTTACCCATTGCATGGTCCATGCTTTTAGACGAATAAAATCAGGTGTATTTTTCGAACAGCATTAGCATGATAAACGGGCCGTAAACTAAAGTTTACAGCCCGTATCATCAAACGTACTGAAGTGAAAATTGATTATCCATTAAATGTCATTAAATTTTGCTATGGCTCTTGAATATCATCAAACCATTGATACATAACAAAAGCATCGACAAATCCGTTTTCCCTATGTTTAAACGCCTTGTGAAGAGTCCCAACTATGTTAAAACCGCATTTCTTCCATAATTCAATGGCTGGATGATTAGAACTTACTACACAGTTGTACTGCATTGCCTTAAACCCATAAACACGAGCTTCTTTAAGAGAATGCATACACATCAGCTTACCGATCCCTTTACCTCTAGACTCAGTACTGACCGCATAACCCGCATTGCAAACGTGTGACCCTAAACCAGGTTGGTTAGGCTTTAAATAATAAGTCCCTAGAATTTCTTTATTTTGTGTTGCCACATAGGTTGCTAATGGTACTTCTCCCCAAATATGCAGTGCATCTTCTTTAGAAATATTAGGCGAGAAAGAATATGTATCTCCCTTAGAAAAGACTTCATGTAAGATCGTCCAGATTTGTTCAAAATCAATTTCTTTAGCATTTCTAATCTCGATCATCTTTCCTATCCCTTTCTATACTTCCTTTATCCGATGTGAGAAGACTTCCCATAAAACCTACCACCCTTTACGGCTGCGCCAAAATTCCGGCTGAATGATTACCAGCAAAGTAAAGATCTCCAGTCGACCAAGGAGCATGCAGAGAATAAGGACGCTTTCACCGAAGGGGTTAATTGAAGAATACGTTGTTGAGGGACCGACTACCCCAAAACCTGGACCGATATTTCCCAAAGTTGCAACCACCGCACTCATGGCATCAAAGGGCTCCAACCCCGTTGCAGCGAGGAGCAGAGTGGCAAATGCAAAAATAGAGAAAAAGAGAAAGAAAAAAACGGATACTGTATTAAGAATAACAGGATCAACGGACCTTTTAGCAAAACGTACATTAATTACTGCTTTAGGGTGAATTGTTCTTTTTAACTCTACCCAACCAAGTTTAAAAAGAAGTATAATTCTAGACACTTTCATTCCACCGGCAGTAGAACCTGCACATCCACCTATAAACATGAGACATAAAAGGATAATCTTGGTTACGGAGGGCCACTGATCAAAGTCAGCTGACATAAAACCCGTAGTGGTAATAATTGAGACAACCTGAAAGAGTGCTTGTCTTAGTGAATTTCCCCCTTCAATACCCATAGTCCACCACAGGCTTAGGGAAATTAGAAGAGTCGAGACTATGATAATCCCCAGATAAAATTGAAACTCAATATCTCTAAATATCTTGCTAATCCCGGAGCGCCAAGCTTGAAAATATAATCCAAAGTTAACACCTGCAATGATCATGAAAACCACTATAATGAGTTCAATCGCCAAATTATCATAGTACATTATACTAGTATTATTCGTCGAAAATCCCCCTGTAGCCATCGTTGCAAAAGAATGATTAATAGCATCAAACCAATGCATACCTACTAATAACAAAAGAACAAACTGCAAAACTGTAAAACCCATGTAGATTTGCCAAAGTTTTAGAGCATTATCTCGGATTCTAGGGAGTACCCTTTCGGACGTCGGCCCGGTAACCTCTGCATTGAATAGATGAACTGCACCCGTCATATTGGGAAGAAGGACGATAAATAAAACGATAATCCCCATTCCTCCGAGCCAATGGGTTAGGCTTCGCCAAAGAAGAACACTCTTAGGCAGTATCTCAACATTATCAATGACACTCGCACCCGTAGTGGTTAAACCTGAAACTGACTCAAACAACCCATCAAGATAGGTAGGTACAGCTCCACTAATTGCATAGGGTAAGGCTCCAGTAAAACTTGTAAGTAGCCAAGCACCAGCGACGATAACAAATCCTTCCCGCACACCCATGCGCCCGTCTTTCTGTCCATAGGCCAATAGAATGAGCCCTACAACTAAAGTTATAATTATGGAGAGTAGAAACGAGAGCATGCTCCCCTCCTGCCAGACCAAAGCTACTAGAAAAGGGATTCCCATAAATCCAGCATAGGCAATCATTAAACGGCCAAGAATATTACCTACAAATGAATAGTTCATTACCTTACCCTGCCTTAAAATATTTTGCTGATTTTCTTAACTAAGTTTGGAAGCGTGAAGATAACAACGCGATCTCCAGTATGAAGTATAGTGTTTCCATCAGGAATAATAAGGTCGTCCCCTCTTACAAGGGCTCCGATCAAAATATTATCTGGTATCTTTGCATCTTTAAGTTTACGACCAATGATCGAGGATTTCGCAGAAACCACGATTTCCATAGCCTCAGCTTTGGCGCCTTCCAATAGTGATACAGAAACCACTTCCCCCTGGCGCACTTGTCGTAATATTACCCCCGCAGTTAAAAGTCTGGGAGAAAGGATCACATCAACCCCTACTTTCCCCATGAGGGCCATATATTCTGAACGGCCTACCCGAACGACCGTCTTCTGCGTTCCCAAATCTTTAGCTAAAAGAGCAAGCAATAAATTCAGCTTATCATCACTGGTTAGGCAAACGACGGCATCCGTTTCCCCAACTCCCTCTTCGATTAGAAGATCAATATCCGTACCATCACCACACAGCACAAGTCCCTTATCGATAACCTTTGCCAATTCACTGCAACGTTCACGACTTTTTTCAATTACTTTAATTGAAATTCCAACATCGTCTAAAATTCTTGCTAGATGTCTTCCTATTCGACCGGCACCAATGATCATAACACGCTGAATCTTGGTTTTCCGCTCAGAGAATTGCTCGCTGAATTCTTCAATCGCCGTCTGTGCCCCGACAAAGAAAACACTGTCTTGGGGCAATAAACAATCCGTACCATGAGGAATAATCATTCGGTTCTGACGTAGGATTCCGACAACGAGTATCCGCTCTGGTAACGTCAATTTCTTAAGAGGTATATTCACATATGGGGACTCCGCTCTAACGCGAACTTCCAAGAGGCGTACTCTGCCATCTCCGAAATCTTCGACATCCAAAGCGGCTGGAGTGAGAAGAATCCGGCTTATTTCAACGGCGGTTACCATTTCCGGGTTGATGGTTAGATCTATACCTAAGGCCTTATTGAATTCTAGCTGATTTCTTCCGGCATATTCCTGATTTCTTACACGAGCAATGGTTCGATTTATCCCTGCTTGTTTAGCTGCCATGCAAGCAATCATATTCACTTCATCACTGTCTGTTACAGCCACCATCAGATCCGCTTTTAATAAACCAAAATCCCCCAGAATTTGCGGACTAGCTCCATTTCCACTGATTGTCATCACATCCAAGCCATTCTGAACGATGAGACGCCGCTCTTCATCATGCTCAATCACTGTAATTTCATGTCCCTCTTCAGATAATCGCTGGGCTAGACTGAATCCTACTTTACCCGCTCCAACAATGACAATACGCATAGACTTTTATGTTCTCCTTCCCGATTGTCAAATAAACCCAATGGATTAATAAATCTAGAAATTGGTTTTTCCATAATTTATTTTATTAACTAACATTCTGCTATTCGGCAAAATATCCTTGAATCCCTTTATTTATACTAACACTTATAAAGCTTAACCTAGCAACATTTTCTCCTTCTTTTCCAAAAAGATTCTTTGATACAGCTCGGAAAGCTTTCTTTTTTCAACTAATTATAAGTCATTAGCTTCTAAACTACACCTATGATAAACTATTAAATTGGTGAGTTAAAAAGGGGGGCCCAAAATGCTTATTGGAGCACGTACCATTAAAACAGGACTAGCTGTAGCAGCGTCACTTTTCATCTGTAAAGTATTTAATATCGAACCCGCATCTTTTGCAGCCATTACGGCTGTTGTAAATATGCAACCTTCCGTTAGTAAATCCTTAACGAATGCTTGGGAACAAATCGGGGTTCACTTACTCGCTGTAGCTTTCTCCTTAATAATAGGGTTACTCTTTGGAACGAATCCCTTATTCATTGGAGCTATGGCAGTTTTTCTTATTCTGTTGTGTAATTGGATAGGCTGGTCGAACGGGATTGTCATGGGGATAGTATCAATTATTTTTATCCTCGATTCTCCCCGAGAAACTTTTCTCATCAATGCCTTATCCCGATCTCTCAGCATTTTTGTCGGTCTTGGGGTCGCCCTATTAATTAACCGAATCCTAGCACCGCCTAAATATAAATCGAAGTTTCTTAGTACTCTTCCTTCTCTTGTTCTTCTCACCTCGAATTATTTTTTGGATAGTTTACGTACCTTCATTCATGCAGGTGACCTTACCTACTATGAAAAACCTGATCCACAAGAACAGAATGACTTGTTGGAGGAAGTTACTAACCTATATGATCATGCCCGGGAAGAAATGGCTTTTGAAGACAACCCTCCCTTTATAGAACGACTATTGGAAATTTGTCGTGGTTTTATCGAACGTGGAGAAAGCATTAATCAAATGACAGCTCAGCGAGTCACTAGAAGAAGAGAGTCCTATTCTCCCGCTGAACTAGAAGCAATAACGGCGGAATTTCAGGGAATTATTGAAATCTTGTCCGTTGGCTACGAGAAGCTTGCTGGACTAATTAGTTCTCTACATCTAGGAATCTCAGACAAGAAAAGTCCAGGCTTTCATCAGGAAGATATTGTTTATTGGGAATTATTTGACCAGGCTATTGATGAGTGGAACCGTAAAGTTAGCGGCGTCTTCTATTTACGAGCACTAATGGAAGTTTCAGTCGTAGCGACGGAATTACGCTGGGCCAATCGCCGAACTATAACTCTACTAAATATGATTAATAAGCAAACAAAAAAGAGAGTAGGTAAGTAGGTATAGCGTTTATCCTAATTTTGTTATAAAATTAATCAGAAAAAATCACTTAACTCTAGTACTTAAGGGGTAAACAATGAAACTTAAAGGATTTATATTTGACCTGGACGGGACGTTAATTAATTCTTTGCCTGTGGTACGTACCAGTTTAAGTCGTACCTTATTAGAATTCTCTGGCCGAGAATACTCTAATGAAGAATTATCCGCCTTATTTGGACCTTCGGAAGAAGGCATCTTTAAAAAACTGTATCCTGATTCTTGGAGGGAAAGTTTGCAGTTTTATCTTAACGAATATGACCGTCTTCATGTGCCCTATGCTGAGCCATTTCCTGGTATCGTCGAGGCCCTTACCTTGTTGCAAGATAGGAAAATCAAATTAGCTCTTGTATCCGGAAAAGGTGCTGGAAGCATGGAAATATCTCTAAACCATTCGGGATTAAAGAAATATTTTGAAGTTATAACAACTGGTTCAGAAGACCGAGCCAGTAAACCCGAACATATCCGGCAAATTCTAGATCAATGGGAGTTTTCGCCTGATGAAGTTGCTTATGTGGGTGACATTGCTTATGATGTTCAATCTGCTAGAGAAGTGGGTGTTTTACCAATTAGCGCACTTTGGGCTGAAACTGCACAAGCTCAAAAAGTGTTGGCAATGAATCCAGCCAAAGCCTTTGATAGTGTCGACTCTTTTAAAGAATGGATTATAAACGTCGTTTAGCGAAACAGGGGGGACAGAACCCTGTTTCATATGTATTATGCTCTATTACACTAGTATTGAGAAGACTGTCTAGAGGAGATGGCGCTATTGCAGATGTTAGCAGAGAAGATTATAGACTTAATTAACCGCCAAGTCGAGAATGTCACTACAATTACCCAATATCGCAAACCATTGATAGGATTTGCCTCTGCCCACGACCCATTATTTGAGCAAATGAAAGAAATTGTTGGTCCCCATCATTTACACCCAACTGAACTCCTTCCAAGCGCTGAAACGGTTATAGCGTTCTTCCTACCTTTTGCAGAAACAATTGTGAATGCTAATCGAAAAAGCCCTGAAGTAGCTCGAGAGTGGGCTGTTGCCTACATAGAAACGAACGCCCTCATCAAAAGGATCAGCTCTGAGCTTATGAATGAACTAATTCCTCTCGGAATAAATGTAGTGACACAGCCGGCCACCCACAATTTTAATGAACAAGATCTCACTGCGAGTTGGTCTAACAAAAGCATGGCCTACGTTGCAGGGCTGGGTACTTTCGGGATTAATCACCTCCTAATTACCAAAGCTGGATGCGCAGGCCGTTTTGGCAGTACTGTTATTTCCGCTAAAATACCAGCATCTCCTCGTGGAAGCACAGAGAATTGTTTATACCTTAAAGATTCAAAATGCCAATTTTGTGTTAAAAACTGCCCTACAGGAGCTTTGACACTCAAGGGTTTGGACAAACAACGATGCTATACAGAGTTATTAGACGTAGATAAACGCTTTCCCGATTTAGGTCTTTGCGACGTTTGTGGCAAATGTTCAGTTGGGCCCTGCGCCTCTCTATAAACTTTAAATCATGCTTTTCTTTCCGTTGTAACCATTTTGGACAATCAATCATACAATAGAGCAGAAAGCCAATATTATCACTCTATAACTTTCCCCTCTGATCTTGGAGATCTTATGGACTGTGTAAACAGTCACATGGAAAAGAGGAGTGATATTATGCTTTTCAGCGGATCTAGTTCACCCCATGCATGCTCTAAACCAAAACCAAAACCACCTCAATGCGGTCCACTGCCAGGAACACTGCTACGGATTTTTATTCCACCGGGTGCTGTCGTCAATCTATTAAACCTTATCGAAGTTGCTTCACCTAGTGGTATTTGCTTGATTATTCGTTTGCCTTTCCTTGGTGGCGGATCCAGTACCGCTATGAATCTCGACTCAATTATCAGTGCAGTTCAATCAGCTGGTGGAACAGTAGAATTCGCTTAGTTGGAATCTGCAACGGTCTCCTACGACCGTTGCGCTACATACTTAGTCTTTTCATCAATTCATTGCAAGGTTAGGCAATAATATGCTGATTCTTTTTTTTACAATACTTTTAACAATTCGGCTATAATAAAATGTAGAATTATGTTATTGTGAACATAATTCTACATAGAGGAGGAGTCAGAATGCTTGAGCTACAAAAAGTATCTCTGGAAATAGAAGGAGATACAAGTTTTGAGATCTTGAAGAATATTAATCTAAAATTCCATGACAAAAAAATATATGTGGTTACAGGGCCCAATGGCGGAGGAAAATCTTCTCTGGCCAAAATTATTATGGGGGTTTATAATCCTACCTCAGGCGAAATTCTACTGGACGGACAAGCTATTACCAGCCTGACTATTACAGAGAGAGCACGTCTGGGTATTGGGTATGCTTTCCAGAGCCCGCCACGCTTTAAGGGTATAAAAGTAAAAGAACTTCTAAAAATGGCTGCCTCACATAATCCGGAAAAAGTAAATATTTGCGATTTACTATATGATGTCGGATTATGTGCTCAGGATTATCTAAATAGAGACGTGGATGCCAGTCTCTCAGGCGGAGAAATGAAACGAATCGAAATTGCTACAGTACTTGCCCGTAATCTAAAGGTTGCGGTCTTTGATGAACCCGAAGCCGGGATCGATTTATGGAGCTTTCAAAAGCTTGCAGAAACCTTTAGGGATATCCACGTGAAATACAATACTACCATTATCATTATCTCCCATCAAGAACGAATCATGGAGTTAGCAGACGAAATTATTATTATGTCTAATGGAGCGATCAGTGCTCAATCTGAACGAGATATTATTCTTGCCGGAATCATGAATAACGGTGATTGTGCATGCAGTACTAAATGCGTGAAGGGGGTTGGTCAAAATGCTGAATGCGTTGGATAAACTGATGCTAGAGAAAGTGGCTGACCTTCATGAGATTCCCCAAGGGGCTTTTAACATCCGTAAAAATGGTTCGGGAATACAGCGTAACACAACCCCAAATATAGATATTGTCACCAAAGCAGATAAGTCAGGGATCGATGTTATTATAAAACCCTATACCAAAGGAGAAAGTGTCCATATCCCAGTTATCGTAACAGAAGAAAACATTAACGATGTTGTTTATAATACCTTTGAAGTTGGTGAATACTCTGACGTACTGATCGTTGCGGGATGTGGAATACATAATGCAGGACACCACAAATCCCAGCATGACGGAATACACACCTTTTTCGTTAGAAAAGGCGCCAAACTTAAATATGTAGAAAAGCATTATGGACAGGGTAACGGCGAAGGACAAAGGGTCTTAAATCCTAAAACAATCATTGAGGTCGAAGAAGGTGCTGTGGTCGAGCTCGAACTAGTTCAAATAAAGGGAATTGACCAAACAAAAAGGGATACAGAAATTCGCCTAATGGATAATGCGAAGCTTGTTGTGACGGAAAGACTTCTTACCTACAAAGATCAACAAGCAGAATCAAATATAATTGTAGAATTATTTGGAGCAGATTCTTCCGCCCAGATAATATCCCGTTCTGTTGCTCAGGACGATTCAAAGCAAGTATTTTATTTTGATTTAGTTGGTCGAAATAAAGGTCGAGGTCATATACAATGCGATGCAATTATCATGCATAACGCCCAAGTTCTTTCGACCCCAAGAATTTCAGCCCATCATAGCGAAGCACAACTGGTGCATGAGGCTGCCATTGGCAGAATAGAATCCGAACAATTGATCAAATTAATGTCCATGGGATTCTCTGAGCAGGAGGCCGAGGATACAATACTTAATGGTTTCCTAAAATAGAGTACTTTAAAACAATTCCGACCCAATTTAATATCCCACTGCTTATAGGACCTTAGGCTTCAAGCTCTTGCTTGGCCTAGGGTCCTTTTTCAAGTTCCATTGTTACATGGCAATATTTCAGATAGCCCTTACATATTATAAGATATTACGTTCATACTAGAACTGATTAAAGTGGGAGGAGGTTCTTATGAAAAACTTATCGTCAAGGACAAAAAAGTGGCTGTTAATCAGCTTGCCCCTCTTAATAGTCTTCGGAATTTTTCTTGTAGGTCAATATGAGCGAACATCGACTACCCATTATTGCGGAACAACCTGTCACATTATGAAGCCACCGTATGAAACCTCTTTTCACAGTGTACATCGTGAAACAAACGGAGTCGGTTGTAAGGATTGTCACATTCCTCATGATAATATCTTGGAGCAAATCGCCTACAAAGGATATTCAGGTGCCAGAGATTATTACAAAAACACCTTTGATCCACCTGATACACTACATACTAAAGAATGGAGTCGAAAAATACTTCAGCGAAACTGTCTTCGCTGTCATTCCACCGTCGTTGCCCAAATTAACACTAGTGATGGAAAACAGTGTTTTGATTGTCATCGCGGAGAGCCACATGATACGCCCACTCAACCTTTCAGTAGTCAACCTATCTATACGGTAATACGTTAAGAATGGAGGCAATTAATTAATGAAAAAATTATGGCAAAGTTCCCTATTACTTGGTCTTATGTTAATAATGATAGCGGTTCTTGCACTCGGATGTAATCAGCAAACCCCAACCCCTTCCACAACGGCTGCTATACCTGAAGGAGAACTAGATCCTGCTGTCTGGGGAAAAGTATACCCTGATCAATATGCTAGTTACCTAAAGCAAAAGGAACAAACCAAAGGAGATTCCAAATACGGTGGTTCCGTTCCAGAATCCCACTTGAAAGAATCCCCTGCTCAAATTAAACTATTTGCCGGATACCCTTTTTCGGAAGATTATAACGAAGAGCGAGGGCATGTTTGGGCTTTAGAAGATGTTACGGGTACTCAGCGTGTAGGGGCAAAAACTATCAGCTCCTGCTGGAATTGCAAGAGTCCTAACGTAAAACCATTGGTTGATACAATGGGGGATGCCTTCTGGTCAACTCCATTTTTAGACCTAAAGGACCAGATAAAGCATCCGGTCTCCTGCGCTAACTGTCATGACCCCAAAACTATGGCCCTTACGATCACAAGTGTTCCTCTTCTTGACGCGTTGAAAACCAGAGGAATGGATCCTGCCAATTTTAGTCGTCAAGAAATGCGAACCATGGTTTGTGCCCAATGCCATGTTGAGTATTATTTCAAACCAGAAAACAAGAAAGTCACCTTTCCTTGGAACTACGGCTTAAAAATGGATGATGCAGAAAAGTTATATAACGAGATTAACTTCAAAGATTGGGATCATAAAGAAAGCCAGTCTCCTATGCTAAAAGCTCAACATCCAGATTACGAACTCTTCTCAACAGGGGTTCATGCAGCAAATGGCGTTGCCTGTGCAGACTGCCATATGCCCTATGTAAAACAGGGTCAAACCAAAATGTCCTCTCATCATCTCCAAAGTCCACTTAATCATATCTCTCAATCCTGTCAAACCTGTCATAAGCAAAGCGAAGAGTACCTAAAAAACCAAGTCATCGGGACACAGGATACAGTGTTTAAGGCAAAAGTTTCCTTAGAAACGGCTCTTTCAGATGCGATAAATGCCATTACAACCGCTGCTAAGAACCCTGCTGCTAAAGCTGATATGATGAATGAGTCAAGAAACTTGCACCGTCAAGCCCAGTGGCGATGGGATTACATTTCAGCCGAGAATAGTATGGGATGGCACAGTCCTAAAGAGGCCTTAAGAATACTCAGTGAGGGGCTTGATTTGGCCCGACAAGCACAACTCAAAGCAAATCTGGGAGTAGGGTCAGCTGTTGGGGGTGCGACTGGACCTGATGCAGGGAAAACTCCAGGAGCAGGTACTGCTGTTGATGCTGCTGGTCAAGGTACTGCTCCTAAACAATGAGTTTCGTATTATGTTTAATTGGAGGGTGTCTTTAAGACATCCTCCTAGTGTTTAAGTTGAGTATGGTCGCTTACTCGAGTTTTAAGTATAGGAGCAAGTAGTTACCTAGTTGAGTGGTAGGCTACTTGCTCTATAGTTTCCTTGTATTCGCCACAAACATTCTCGTCCCTCTATATAAGTTTACGCACCACAAAATTATCTTCAATTAATAGCCAATTTTGAGGAAAGTCATTTCCTAATACCCAGTAGTAGAAGCCTCGAATCCCAAGTTCCTTGACTAAATCAAATTTAGCCTGCATGCTTCGGGCATCCTCAAACCAAACTTCATGCTGATTTCCCTGTTCGTCTGTATATCTAAACCATGGAGCTTGAGAAGTTTGGTCATAATTAATGCTTACACCGTAGCGAATCGCGAGCTCCAAAGCCCTTTGAGGGCTGAAAGACTTCGCAAACTTTCCCCCTTCTACATAGGGAAGTGTCCAGTCATAGCCGTACAAGGGCATCCCCAACATAATCTTTTCTCTGGGTACGACAGATACCGCATACTCCATTACCTGTCTCATTTGTGGTAGTGGCGACACTGCCATTGGTCTGCCTCCAGACCATCCCCATTCGTAGGTCATAAAGAAGATGAAATCGACAACTTGACCAATCGCTTGATAATCATGACCCTCGTATAGAACTCCCCGTTGTCCTGCTCGATACTTAGGTGCTAGGGCAGCGGAAAGGTAATACCCACGAGGCTTTAATAACTGCCGAGCTTTTTGTAAAAAGCGGACATATCGTTCTCTATTTTCTGCTCCCAAATACTCGAAGTCAAAGTCAAGACCTCTATATCCTTTTTCCTCCATTATCTGAAGCACCTGATTTAGCACGCGATCCTGCAAAGCTTCATTCGTCAAGATTGCCGTGGCAATTTCCGTGCTGAATTGACCTTCTTCAAAGTTAGTTAAAACTAATAAAGGTAGTACTCTATCATTAAAGGCAGCATTTAACGATGGCTGGTCCTCAACCGGAGTAAGCTCTCCGTTCCGATTGACTGCATAGCTAAAAATAGCCAGGTAGGTAAGATGCTCTCCTACTTTATCAACAGCAGCCGCTGATCGGCCTCTAGTCATCCTCGGATCAATGTAAGCATTTGTTTCTACCACCCGCTTTGGTTTCTGGGGCAAGTATAAGCGTAAACCAATTGGAATGTTATTAGGATTTTGGATATTGTTAATTCGGACTAGTTCTTCTACCGTGACATTATAGCGTCGACTGATTAACCATAGACTTTCTCCAGGCTGAACCCAGTGGTATTCCCCATAGGTTGGTATTACCAAGGTTTGACCTACAACTAACCTATTTCGATCCGGGACTTCGTTAGCTTCTGCAATCTCTTGAACAGAGAGACCATAAGCCTGGGCTATTTTAGTAAGAGTTTCGCCGGATCTTATTACATGTATTTGCATATTTATCCTCCTCTAAGCACGCGCAAATCTCTTTCCTTAATTTATGTTCTATAAGTTTGTAACGCGCCTATAAAAAGAAAAAAGACACAAAATCCACTGGGCACTAAAGATAATCAACCCCCCTTTCCTTCCCCAACTAAAGATACCTTAGGGATGTACATAGTCCCTTTTTAAGCTATAATAAGTATTAGTCTTCAAAAGTAACTACATTTACCAAAATAAGTAGGTGAAACACATGAAGTTTAAATACGCACTTAATGAAATTCCCCCTTTGGGGCATCTCCTGTTATTTAGTATACAATGGCTGGCAATCATAGCCCCCATTATTCTTATTATGGGAACTGCAGTAACCAGTCTTCATCCTAGCGGGTTAAGCCAACAGGTCGTTTACATTCAAAAGCTTTTTTTTGTAGTCGCCATAGCCCTATTCTCACAGGTTGTCTGGGGACACCGCCTTCCTATCATCATCGGTCCGGCAACGGTCTTCTTAGTAGGCATGGCGGCCGGAGGAAAAAGCAACCTTGAAGCGGTATATACCTCGATTTTCTTAGGCGGACTACTATTAACAGCTATAAGCGTTACTGGACTGTTTGCCCAACTTAAGAAACTCTTCACATCAACTGTTATAGCGGTGATTCTAATTCTGGTTGCTTTGACACTTACACCCATGATTCTTAATCTAATTACTACTCCAACGACTCAGGCAAGTTCCTTTGCCCACCTGTGCTTCTCCTTAGTTATGATATTCAGCATGTTTATTGCAGCGAACTATTTGAGAGGTTTATGGAAATCAACCCTCATCTTTTGGGCTATACTCGGAGGAACTTTAGCTCATTTCCTTATATTCCCACAATCACTTCCTTCTACTTACGACCTTCCGACAGTTGCTACCTTTTGGAACGGGCTACGCCCTTCCTTCGTCTTCGATTCGGGTGTCTTCCTCTCCTTTTTGATTTGTTTTCTTGCTCTCTCTGTCAATGATCTAGGATCAATTCAATCAGTCGATGAACTAATTAAACCGGATAACATGGAAAAACGGATTACAAGAGGGGTTATTGTGACTGGATTGATTAATGTCCTTTCAGGTTTCCTAGGAGTCATCGGGTCGGTGAATTTTTCCTTCAGTTCGGGGGTAATTATCGCCAGCGGAGCAGCTTCTAGATACACCTTGATTCCAACAAGCATTGGACTATTAATGTTATCCTTTTTACCTAAAACCATCGCTGTTTTAGGCAGCATCCCTTCCGTAGTAATCGGTAGCTCCATGGTTTATCTGATGTGCTCACAGATCGCGGGTGGTCTCCAGGTAGCATTGAGTCAAAACTATAAGTTTAACTCTGGCCTAATCATCGGTCTGCCTATGATTCTTGGGGTCATCATATCTTATCTACCTCCAGCAGTTTTGAATACCTTTCCCCCAATTCTAAGACCTGTCTTAGGGAATGGCTTTGTAGTAGGGGTAATCGCTGTATTGATTATGGAGCACATAGTATTCCGTCGGAGGGATTAAAACAAGGATCATTAAAAGCCCGATCGATCGATGTGAGAGCACATCAATCGATCGGGCTTTTAGTTAAACAGTGTTAATTCTCCCATAAACGTACACCGACTTTAACATCATATAGAGTACTACCCTCAGCTTTATCTGTTAAGCGTTGGGCGGTTAGAGCATTTACAGTACTACCTCCGTGTTGAGTTTCACTGGAAAATAAGCCTTCAGTTACAACTACACCTTGGGGAACGGTTTTCGTTATCTTAAGAATAAACCGGACCTCCCCCCGTTCATTGAAAGCGATCACCTTCTGACCGTCTTGCAAATTCTTTTTACCAGCGTCTTCAAGGTTCATTAAGAGATAGGGAGCCTTCCTCTTACGCAGTAAATCAGGTCGCTCGTTAAAGGAAGAATTTAAGGAATAGACGCTAGGGGCGCTCATTAGATAAAAAGGGGCATCATCCTCGTAGGGCTCTAAGTAGATTGGCAAAGGCTCATCTTCCAAGGGATTGTATATTTCGATCTTACCGCTTGAAGTAAGAAAGGTTGCTTTGTAGTTCTCTGATAGGGAGAGTTCTACATATTGGCCTGCTCGCAGCTTCAACTGATCGACTCCCTCCAGCCATGGCTTGGGTGGATCAATCAGTTGATTGATTAAGTCGTCAGGGGTTAGATTAAAAAATGGCTCTTTAAAACCCATTCCATGGGCGAGCGACTGAAAAACTTCCCAATTGGATTTAGCTTCACCGACTGGGGGAATAACCGCTGCCGCTTTCTGGATGCCATAATGTCCATAAGATCTGTATAAGTCCGAATGTTCTAAGGAACTTGTAGCTGGCAAAATAATGTCAGCATAACGAGCTGTATCCGTCATAAATCGTTCATGGACAACCGTAAAAAGGTTCGCTCGCTTTAGTCCCGTAATGATCTTAGTCTGGTCGGGAGCTACAACAGCGGGATTGGAGTGGTATACGTACATGCTCATGATCGGAGGATTCGATAATTCCGCCAGGGCATCCCCTAGCTGATTCATGTTCACAACACGAGTTGGCTTTTGTAAGAAGTCTTCGCGTATTACTCGACTCATATTAAAGGCGGAACCCGTGGAAATACTAGCCAGCAGTCCGCCTCCCGGTTTGCTCCAAGCTCCTATGAGTGCAGGAAGACATGTAATTGCCCTGACGGTCATGGCGCCATTTCCATAACGACAAAGCCCGGAACCCAAAGCAATAAAGGGTGCACTAGCTCTAGCATATTGTAGTGCCATCTCTTCGAGCAGGCTTACTTCAATCCCAGTCATTCGACTTACTTTATCCGGCGTATAATCAGGCAAAACTTCTGTTCGGAGTTGTTCAAACCCTTGGACATATCTAGCAACAAAGGGTTGATCTATCCACCCTTCACGCACTAGGATGTGCATTATACCTAAGGCCAAAGCACCATCTCTCCCAGGCCTTACAAGCACCACTTTGTCGACTATTTGAGCTGTAGGATTCTCATAGGTATCAACCAACCAAACCGTGGCACCACGTTTTTTTGCTGCTCGAACCTTATGCAGCAGGTGAATATTTGTTGCCAGAGCATTCGTTCCCCATAAAATAATAAAGTCGCTTTTTTCGACTTCATTGGGGTGGGGTGCTAAAGTTTCCCCCATAACCGAAGTCCAGCCATAGCCCTTAGATGAGGCGCATATTGTACGAGCTAATCTTGAGGCTCCTAATCGATAGAAAAACCCTTCTCCAGAATTGCGTTGGACAAGACCCATGGTACCCGCATATGAATAAGGTAAGATTGCTTCGGCCCCGTATTCTGAAATAATCTCTTTCCAAGCGTTGACAATGCGTTGAATTCCCTCATCCCAAGTAATCTGCTTATACTTGCCCTCTCCTTTTTCCCCTATACGCAGTAAAGGCTGAGTTAGCCTCTGAGGGGAATGAACAGTTCTCTCATAATGATGCATCTTAGGACATAAAGTTCCTCTGGTAAAGGGATGTTCTGGATCCCCTGTCACCTTTACTGCTTGATTATCAACAACTTCTACTAAAAGCCCACACATGTCTGGGCAATCATAAGGGCATACCGATCGTTTTACCACAGATTTCATAGTACACTTCCTATTCTGTTACGGTTTTTGATGAAAACAACCTGAGAAAGACTTTCAATAGTTCAACACCCTTGATACAGTCCTACTATTTCACAAAATCCCCACTTGAGCTCCAATAAACTTTCATAATTTGTACCATTTTCCTTAACACTTATTCGTTATCCTTAATACATAGATTCACTAAGGATGCTAATTTTCTCGAGGAGGCTTTGTAATGGAAGAAGAAATTCGGCCTATCCCCAGTTCAAAACCCAAGAAAAATGTCATCGCCTTAGCCAGCCTCTGTCTGATGAGCGCTGTCATCGGTGGTCTTACAACTGTTGCTGCGGTCCCCTATATATATCCTATTAATATATCCTCCCCAACGCAAACAACAGCTTCAGGGTTTACACAAGTTTCGAATGTTACTGCCCCTGAAACCAATTTTCCAGTAGCACAAATTGCCAAAGATGTCGGCCCAGCTGTAGTGGGTGTTTCAAATTTCCAAACCAGCCGGGGCTTTTCAGGAAACTCAGGTCTTCAACAAGCTGGCAACGGTTCTGGTTTTATCGTTAATGCTGAAAAGGGATATATCGTGACTAATAATCATGTGATCGAGGGCGCACAAAAGATCACTGTCAGCTTGAGTGATGGACGTACTCTTGATGCGAAACTCATTGGTGCTGATCCACGCACTGATCTTGCAGTATTACAGATTTCGGATACTACTAATCTAACGGCAGTTGAGCTTGGAGATTCTTCAGTCGTTGAAGTTGGGGAATCGGTAATCGCTATCGGAAATCCTGTCGGAGATGAATTTGCACGTTCAGTGACCACAGGAGTCATCTCTGCAACCAATCGTGCCCTTAACCTCCAAGGTGTAGAAGCTCACAATCTAATACAAACGGACGCCGCCATCAACCCCGGAAATAGTGGCGGACCCCTTGTGAATTATCAGGGACAGGTTATAGGCATTAATTCGGTAAAATATGCGGCAACTGGCTTTGAGGGAATGGGCTTCGCTATCCCAATTTCCGATGCTCTACCAACCATCAATCAACTAATTAAATCTGGTGTGGCCAAACATCCAGCCCTTCTAGTGAGTACAGATGATCAATACAACTCCTACGCGACAATTAACAACAAACCTCAAGGAGCTTACATTGCAAGCGTATTACCGAATGGACCAGCTTCTAAGGCTGGAATCAAAAACGGGGATGTCATCACCATGGTTAACGATGTTAAAGTAGAAGATCCTTCGGACCTTATTCGAGAACTCTATAAAAATAATGTCGGTGATAAAGTAACAATAACCTATATTCGCGACGAACGAACACAGCAGGTTGAGGTAATATTAGGAGAACTAGCTTCCACTTGACTTAATAACTTCGAACAAAGCGGAGCGTTAAACGTTCAACCCTATTAGACTTAACTTAACCACACGTCACGTTGGTATTTGGAACTTCTTTAAATTTTGGCTAATCTCTATTAAGTAATAGACCAGGTCTTCAGCTGATACTGGTTTAGCTAACAGGTATCCTTGCACTTCAGCACACCCTTGAGAGCGGAGAAAATCTAGCTGAGCTTTGGTTTCTACCCCTTCGGCAATGACCCGAAGACCTAAATTATGCGCAAGTTGAATTATCGTCGTCACGATCTCATTCCCGCGTGCTTTCTCATCCGATCGAATATTAAGCGAGCTCACAAAGGAGCGATCAATTTTTAAAGTATCCAAGGAAAACTGGCTTAAATAGCTTAGTGACGAAAAACCCGTACCAAAATCGTCCATTGAGAGATGAATCCCCATCGCTTTGAGTTCCCGAAGTATAGTAAGGGTTAATGACGAATTTTCCATACTTATACTCTCCGTGATTTCTAGTTCAAGCCACTTTGGGTCTAAGCCAGTCTCTTTAAGTATCTGGGCGATCTGTTTGACCAGATTCGTCTGGTGAAATTGACGTGCAGATAGGTTGACAGCAACATGAACAGGTGGATAGCCCATATCCTGCCAACGTTTGTTTTGTTGACAAGCTTTGCGCAAGACCCATTCTCCCAGGGGTAAAATAAGCCCGCTTTCTTCAGCCGTCGAAATGAAATCTCTCGGTAGAAGAAAACCTCTCTCAGGATGCTGCCAGCGCACCAGAGCTTCCATACCACACATCTGACCATCACTGATTCGATACTGTGGCTGGAAGTAAAGTACAAATTCTTCGTAGGCCAAAGCTCGTCGCATATCATTCTGCAAGCCCAATCGCTCGGAAAGAGTACGATTAAAAGCAAGGGTATAAAACTGATAGCGATTACGCCCCTCTTCTTTAGCGTGATACATAGCGGTATCAGCATGTTTAATCAAGGTGTCGATATCTTCTCCGTCAGTAGGAAAGATAGCAATACCAAGGCTTGCAGTGATATAGATTTGCTGCTCATGCAGTTGAAAGGGTGTAGTGAAGATACTTACGAGCTTTTGGGCCACCTGTGCGACTTGGTCTTCTGTACGCATTTCGGGTAGAAGAATTAGGAATTCATCTCCCCCCTGCCGAGACACAGTATCCCCTTCCCTTAAGCAAGCACTAAGTCTTTCTCCGGTAGCCTGCAAAAGTTGATCCCCCACTGTATGTCCAAGTGTATCATTAATGAGTTTGAATCGATCCAGATCGAGAAAAAGCAATGCAACGTGGGTCTTATGACGGTGTGCTTGAGCAATGGCTTGACGTGCACGATCTTTAAATAATATCCGATTCGGCAAGCCTGTTAATGCATCATGATGTGCCTGGTAGGAAAGCTGGTTCATAAGAGCTCGTTGGTCGCTGACATCTTGTTTAATAGCAATGAAATGAGAGATTGCTAAACCGTCTGCTTGTACCGGAGTTAAAGTCATCTTTTCTCGGTAGAGGGTTCCTTTTGCATGGCGATTAATTAGTTCACCACGCCAAGTTTCCCCAGCGAGAACCGTATCCCACATTTTTTTGTAAAATCTATTATCTTGATAGCCTGATTGAAGGAAGCTCATTTTCTTACCATATACGTCTCCTAAGGAATAACCTGTTAATTTACCAAAGGCAGGATTAGCCCAGAGGATCTTACTCGTTTGATCTGTTAGCACGATGGCATCTGCGGCGGCTAAAAGAGCTGTACTTTGAATCCGAAGTTTACTTCGATCATCATGGGCTAGAAGGGCTACAGTAATCTGTTCTGCCAAGGATTGCAGACGTTCAACGCACTCTGAATCGAAATGATCTTGGACATGTGTATAGAGGGCTATTACCCCTAAGCATTGACCGTGCGCTAACAGGGGTAGGGTTACTATCGATTTCAGGTTATATTTCTTAAAAATATCACTCCATGGTTCAAAGTGGGGATTTTCATCTAGGTTGTCAACTTGCGACGAACCACTGCGGATAGCTTTACCCATGGCACCCTGTCCCTCTGGGCTATCGTCCCATCTTATTTTAATCCCTTCTCTAACATATTCATTTCCAACTCCGGCATGAGCAACAATCCTAATCGAACCTTCCGGCATTTTCAACCCGACTGAAGCCACTGGATACCCCCCAGAATGAACTAATTCATCACATAAGTATTGGAAGATATCATTCAGGGGTTGTTCGGAAAGGATACGCTGAGTAATACCGTTAAAAGTGGATTCTAACAATTCTTCATTCACTTTCCGATTCTGCTTGCTTACTGTTTTGATTGCTTGCAAGTTCTTGGATTCAAGAGTTTTACATGTATAACTCTTGAATTGGTAAAAGAATAACGTTGTAAACAGGACCAAGAGCCCGCTTCTAACTCCTATATATTTAAAAGCTAATACGTAATCTTTGCTAAAAAAATAGATTGTCAATTCTGAAAATAGAATTAATATTCCGTTCATTAGAACGTAAAGCAAGCATAGTTTCTCTTGAGAGTAAGACTTTTGAGAGAGTGGCATAGATTAGCCCCTTTCAGAAAGTTCATCTAATCGCCATTTCAACAAATGATTCATAATTCTTTACAACTAAATTGCGAATAATTTTTAAGTAAATAACACATTTTAAAACAACCTACAAAAGTCCAACCATAAAATCGAACCTTAATTACATTAAAAAAGGAGATTAAGAAGATGACAAATGACTTTGAAGTTATTGGGTTAGATCTGTATCAAGAATGTACTGAACCATTAGACGCAGATACTCAGAAAAAAGATTTTGCGGGTAAACAGACTACAGCTTATGAACATGCCTGCCAATGGACAACTATTTATCCAAACTCTTACTCTTAATTTGTTGTGCACATGCTTCTTAAAAGCCGTTTAATAGTTTTTCCTCTTACGGTGTACATTCTATATTAATTTGATAAATCCCTTCTACCTGAGACTAAATACTCTTTTATGTATCTTCAGAACGTGCATAAGAATAAGATGGACACCTATAGAAAGCAGTCTAGAAGATCCTGCTTCAAAAAAGTTTTAAATTGAAAATAAGATTCTGCAAAAAGGTCTAGGTCTTGGCGCCTGGACTATCTTTTTGAGTAATAATACAATATGCTTTTGGTATAATACTCATATGACTTGCTAGATTACAATTTGGGAGGTTAAACATGACTAGGTGGAATGTTTATGTTACGAATGAAATACCAAAACCAGCTCTTGACAGACTAGAAGAGTTTTGCGACATTGAAGTTAATCGTACAGGTCGGGTTCTTGAACGATCTGAGCTATTGGAAAAAGTTAAAGGCAGAGATGCTGTATTGAGCTTACTTACAGATCCAATTGATTCAGAGGTCATGGATACTGCTAAAGGGGTCAAAATCTTTGCTAACTATGCAGTCGGCTACAACAACATTGATATTCCATCAGCAACAGAGCGTAGAATTATGGTCTCCAACACTCCTGGTGTACTTACGGATACAACGGCCGAAATGGCTTGGGCTTTATTGTTTTCTGTTGCACGACGAGTCGTTGAATCGGATAAATACTCAAGAATGGGAAACTATAAGGGTTGGGGCCCGATGCTTTTTCTTGGGCAAGATGTAATGAATAAAACCGTTGGCGTCATAGGTGCTGGTAGAATTGGCTTGTCCTTTGCAAAAAGGGCAAAGGCCTTTGATATGACGGTACTTTATACTGATATAGCGGCTAACCCTGAATTCGAAAAAGAAACGGGTGGCCAATTTGTCAGTTTGGAGACTCTTCTAAAAGAATCCGATTTTGTTTCAATCCATACTCCTCTTCTCCCTGAAACCCATCATTTATTGAGTGAGAAAGAGTTTAAGCTTATGAAGAATACGGCAATTCTAATTAACACCTCTCGCGGGCCCGTAGTTGATGAAGCCGCCCTAGTGAAGGCTTTACAATCGGGAGAAATTTGGGGTGCAGGCCTAGATGTCTATGAATTCGAACCTGAATTTTCTGAAGGTCTATTGGAACTGGACAATGCTATCGTTTGCCCTCACATTGCCAGTGCCACAATTGACACCCGCACTAAAATGGGCATGATCGCTGTGTCTAATATAATAGCGGCAATGAATGGAGAACTTCCCCCTACTTGTCTAAACCCGGAGGTTTACAAAAAAAAATCCTAATAACTCTCAAAAAGGATGATAGTTAATGAAAAAAGTACTTGCAGATAGAATGTCCTTGCTCGGTACCGAAACAGCTTTTGAAGTTTTAGCAAAAGCCAAAAAGTTAGAAGCTCAAGGAAAAAATATTGTTCATCTAGAGATTGGCGAACCGGACTTCGATACCCCTAAGAATATTATTGACGCTGCGTGCCATGCTCTAACCAGCGGATATACTCACTATACTCCCGCACCCGGTATTCCAGAAGTAAGGGAGACAATCGCCACCTATATTCGTAATCATAAAAATGTTGATACTTCTGCTGAGGAAATAGTAATTGTCCCCGGCGGAAAACCCATTATGTTTTTCTCTATTATGGCGACTGTGAATCCAGGAGATGAAGTCATTTATCCAAATCCCGGCTTCCCTATATATGAATCAGTCATTCGGTTTGTAGGCGGAAAGCCTGTCCCAATCCCTTTGCGAGAAGAAAACCAGTTCCGTTTAGACGTAAATGAGCTTGCCCAACTGATTACACCTAAAACAAAAATGCTTATAATTAATTCCCCCGGTAACCCTACTGGTGGGGTTCTGACAAATGAAGACATCAAATCCATCGCTGACTTGGTTCGGGGAAAAGAGATCCTAGTTCTCTCTGATGAAATATATGACCGCATTGTATATGGAGAAACGCATCCGCTTTCCATTGCCTCATTACCAGGAATGAAGGATTGGACCATTATCTTAGACGGGTTTTCTAAGACCTATGCAATGACTGGCTGGCGTTTAGGCTACGGGGTGATGCATCAAGAAATTTCTGCCCGTATTGCTCAACTTATGGTCAACTCTAATTCCTGCACTTCGGCATTTACTCAAATGGCCGGTAAGGAAGCGCTCACAGGACCTCAGGACGAAGTCGATAATATGGTTGCTGAGTTTAAACGACGTCGCGACATTATGGTTAACGGCTTAAACTCTATACCCGGAGTAAGTTGCCTCTTACCAGAGGGTTCCTTCTATGTATTTCCAAATGTAAAGTCCTTCGACAAAGACAGTAAAGAGATCGCTGATTATCTCTTAAACGAGGCAGGCGTCGCTTGTTTAGGAGGAACCGCCTTTGGCTCCTACGGGGAAGGTTACCTCCGCTTCTCCTATGCAAATTCTGTAGCGAATATACAAAAAGCTTTAGAGCGTATTGAAACGGCTTTAGGGAAAATGGGATAAGTTCAAAGACATGGCTGGTAGCATAATTGCTTCCAGCTTGTTTTTGTGTTAATCGTATCATTATCAGTAACGCAGTAATTCTGAAAACGAACTAAAAGCAAAAGGCGGCGGACAAATTAAATTACAATTTGCAAACGGAAACAGAAGAAGTGGAATTGCAGAAAAAGATAAAAATGAATAAGACAGCATCAAACCGCTGAGCCTAAGGGCTCAGCGGTTCACATCAGTGTGTTAAGTTTAATGCAGAAGAGCGAGAATCTTATCCTTGTTAAAACCAACTACTGTTTCATCCCCTACCAAAAAAGCGGGTACACTATTGATGTTTCTTCGTTGTAATTCTAGCAAAGCATCCTGATCTGTGCTGATATTCTTCTCTTCAAACGGAATATTGTTTTGCGAAAGAAACTTCTTCGCTACGGTACAGTATGGTCAGGTATTGTTGGTAAACATAGTCACATTTTTCATTTCTTATTCCTCCTGTTCATTTAACCTAATTGTTATTATGGCAGTAAATCTAGATTTCATTCCTACTGATTATACTCACTTTGATAAGAGATTTCTGGATCTTATAGATCTATATATCGATTGGGTTCAGCACTCTTGTGCTTGAGGACGAGAGATTCATACTATAATATAGAAGATGCTGAACACGTGAATTATTAACTTAGTAATAGAATTAGGAGGGCTCTCTATGAACAATCTAAGGATAGCGTTATGTCAACTACCTGTTACGGCAAATAAGCAACAAAATCTCAACCAAGCCGCGTCAATGTTACAAGAGGCCGCTGCAGGTGGTGCACAACTAGCGGTCTTACCAGAAATGTTCAATTGCCCTTATGATATACATTCCTTTCGAGGCTATGCTGAGATAATTCCCTCAGGAGAAACTACAAACCACCTTGCAAACTTAGCACGTACCAATGGCCTGTTTCTCATAGGCGGCTCAATTCCAGAACTGGATGGTGAACGGATCTACAATACCAGTGTTGTATTCAACCCCAAAGGGGATATTATTGCTACACATCGCAAAATCCACCTTTTTGACATATGTGTCAAAAATGGGATTGAGTTTACTGAATCAAAGGTATTGTCTCCTGGAAATTCTGCTACGCTGTTTGAAACAACCTGGGGAAAATTCGGTATAGAAATATGCTATGACATACGCTTCCCGGAATTAACCAGGAAATTGGCTACGGAAGGAGCCAGTCTGGTCATAGTCCCAGCCGCTTTCAATATGACCACGGGTCCCGCCCATTGGGAGTTGTTATTTCGGAGCCGTTCCTTAGACAACCAAATCTTCATGCTGGGCACTTCCCCCGCCCGTAATCCTCATGCTTCTTATGTAGCATATGGTCATTCCTTAGTCACCAATCCATGGGGTCAAGTACTTGCTCAACTGGACGAAAAACCGGGAATTCTTTTAGTTGATCTTGATCTTACTCAAATTGCAGAGGTTAGAGAGGCTTTGCCAATCTTAAGGCAACGTCGGGAAGACCTTTATTAATAACAATAAACAATTAAGCGCAAGAAAAACCACCTCTTGTTGGCTTAACAAGAAATGGGACAAAATTGTTTCCTTACGGTTATCTTACATGCGCCAATGCTATTGGGCTATTTCCCCTTAATTTCGTAATAAAGCACCCCGGACTCTCTTGTCCTCTCAACAACGCCGATGTGAACTAAATGTTCTAGATGGGATAGTGCTTCTCCTGAAGCAAACCACATTTGGGAAGGTGGAAAATCCGACCATTTCTTATGACCTATATCCCAGTGCATGGATGCAGCCATTTCAACAGGAGTCTTTCTGCCACCTTTTAAGATGCTTAAAATCTCTTGGAGGCGTTCCTCATGATGATGGAGAAGCTCGTTAATTCTATTTCGATGATTCCTAACAATTTTCCTATGTGCCGTCAACAAGTAATCTATTTCAAAGTTATAGACCTTGTTTAGGCTTTTGATATAAGTTGCTAAAATATCCTGCTCAAATCCCCAAAAGGTTATATTTGGAGTAATCTCATCTAATATATGGTCTCCACAAAAAAACAGCTTATGTTTTTTCTCATACAAGCCTATATGCCCAGGCGTATGTCCAGGAATATCTACGACATCGAAACAGTAATCTCCAATTTCAATACTATCCCCTTCATACAATGGGCTGAAATCAAGAGGCTCAGTCCGCCTAACTCCAAACTCTTTGCCAAATTCTATTTCATTATCAGTACTAAAGCCTAACAACTTATTGATTGATTCAATAAACTCATCTCGTTGAGATGATCGATTTGAGATTTCTCCATCGATCTGACTAAAATATACGACTTGCACTCCTTGTTCTTTAAGTATATGTGCAAGACCTGAGTGATCAACATGCATATGCGTTATAAAAAGATCCGTCTTGCTTATGTCAACGTTTAATTCTTTTAGACCCTTCATTAACTCAGTCAGGCATTCTATCGTATTAAAACCTGTATCGATAATCAAATTCCTTTTCTCAGATACTATGATGTAACTATTGATAGCTTTAAGCGGATTATTAGGGAGAGGTATTTCGTTTTTGTAAATTCTAGGATAAACTTCAACGATCATTTTAAACCTCCAAATTAAAATAACTAACGGTTTAGCAGATTACTATTAGGATTATTATCACTGAACTAAAAAGTACTTGATCTTCTTATTATACCTTGTTTTACCAACAATGTAACCTTGCGGAAGCAATAAAAACAGCGAACCATCCAAGGACTCTCAAAACCCCTTTGGATGGTTTCAACTTTCAAACCTAATACGACTGATAATTTAATCCTATGTGAATGGCTCAAAAGCAGTAACAACCGATAAAGGTATTTTAGCAAAAGTGACGAATATTTCAAATGCAATTATATTATAGAAAAAGAGGGAGTAATTCATGGAGACTGCAAAATTGCTGATTGTATTCATTGTTATGATGGTCCTGCTATGGCGAAAGATTCCTTTAGTTTATGTGGTGATTGGGGCTTCAATTGTTTTAGCCTTTTTATTCGGTACTGATATTACTGGGTTACTTGGAATGGCCTGGGATGCGACGAAAGATCCTTCTACCATAGAAATCGAGGCTATTTTAGTCTTGATTATGATTCTCGAGCAAATCTTAAGGCAAAAAGGGTATTTAGAACGTATGCTTAATTCTTTAACTCGGCTAATAAAAGATCGTAGAATTGTAATGGCAATCATACCCGCCTTTATAGGACTCATGCCTAGTGCCGGAGGGGCCCTTTTCTCTGCACCCTTAGTTGAACAAGCGGTGGGTAAAAGTGTCTCTGCAGTGCAAAAAACTTTTATCAATTTCTATTACCGTCACATATGGGAATTCTTTTTGCCTCTGTATACGGGAGTACTTCTAGTCTCAACCATTACTGGTATACCGCTAACTCAAGTACTTCTGGGACTTATGCCTTATGGTATTTTAGTAATTCTTCTAGGACTACCTTTTCTGTTCCGTATCAAGGTTGATGAAGAATTAGCAGTTGCTCCTCATTTAAATAGTGAAACAATGTTTCAAAGCTCGGCGAACAATACTAAAAAGAAACTTCTAACAGACGTTTTCTTTAGTACCCTCCCTGTATTAGCACTCGTGGGCCTTGTTTTTGCTAAAGTACCTATAACCTTAGCCATTACAATAATTATTGCTGTACTCATCCTGAGGCATAAAACCAATCTAATAGAATTCTATAGAATTGCTCGCAAAGCTATCGTTATAAAAACTCTAATTATGATCTGGGGGATTATGCTCTTTAAACAGGTGATGGAAACCGTCGGTTCTTTTGATGAATTACCTGCCTTGCTAGGATCGCTCCCAGTGCCCGAGTTTCTAATTTTCGCCTTGATTGCCTTTTTGCTCGCTTTCTTGACAGGACAAACTGGTTCTTACATCGGCATTGCCTTTCCAATTGTTATGGCCGCTTCTGGGGGACAGGTTAGTCTACCGCTGGCAATATTGGTTTTTATGGCCGGATCAGCTGGAACAATGCTCAGTCCTATGCACCTCTGCCTATCCCTTACTATTGAATATTTTAAAGCTGATCTAAATAAGGTTCTGCAAATGCTTATCATCCCTGAGAGTATCCTTGTGGGAACGGCCATCTTGTCTTATTTAATCTTATCTTAACTCGAAATAAGGGGACAGGTGCACCATTTCGCGTTTTCGGCGAAACAGTGCACCTGTCCCCTTGTTTTACGTTCCTGTATAGATGAAGATTGCATCTCTTAAAAATTCGGAGGCTCCTGGTTGTTTTTCATCATAGTAAGCTGTAAATCTCGGATCGTCGACATACATCTGAGCAAGCCCAGCATGAGCTTCTTTTGAATAACTAGTCCAAGAATAGCATAGCCATTGACGATGCAGATCTGCAGTTTTTTGAGCAAGTTCCCCTGAGGGATCTCCTGTTTTAAAGGCTGCATAAAGGGTTTCATTAACTTCTGTGGCAAGCTTTGTCATTTTGTCGTATTGCTCTTGCGACAAGCCCATAAGTCTTTGATTGGATTTGTTCACTGTTTGATCACTATATTTTTCGCGGATTTCTTTGCCATACTTTGCTTCATTGTCATCTACAAGCTTTTGCTTGAAACCTTCAAACTTTTCTTTATCAGACATTGTAATTCTCCCTTCGGTTAAGGCGATGGTTTTGTCAACATTGGAAATCAATGCATCCAATTGCTCTCTTTTTTCAAGAAGCTTCTCACGATGTTCTTTCAGTGCCTTTGTTCCGTCGAAGGACGGCGCAGCCACAATACTTTTGATACGTTCCAAGCCCACACCCAACTCTCTGTAAAAAAGTATCTGCTGTAATCGATCGACCTCTGCTTGACCGTAAATTCGATACCCTGAAGAGTTAATTCTTGCTGGCTTAAGAATTCCGATCTCATCATAATATCTTAGAGTACGAGTACTGACACCCGCCATCTGAGCAAATTTTTGCACTGTGTATTCCACGTGATCACCTCCTAAAACTAATATACACCTTTACGTAACGTCAATGTAAAGTAGAACTTCAAACTTTTTTTATGTCATTACTAAGGTTTAAACTGAGGCAATACGAAATCTAAGATTAAAGCTGTAATTAGCCCTGATACAAAGCCCGTGAGAGACATCACTGATAATAGAACATTCGCTAAGTCTTCAAATCCTTCACCGCTTCGCACAATCTTAGCCAAGTAAAGATAATACAGACCCACAATTAAGCACAGTACGGCTGGTGAATATTTAATACTCTTTACACGCGATAACACTCGCCCGAGAAGATAGGTTATACCCGCGAAGATTACCGCAATTCCAAGTAAAAGCAGTATTAATCGTTCCATCCCTTTACCTCCCTTTCAAGTTTTATATCTACATTGTACTCAAGTAAAACACTAATATCCAAATCATTAGTTAGTTTGACTTTGCTGACCGGACTCCCCACTATTGCAGTCTTCAATACTGAACTATACCAAGCCTCTAATGTCCCTTGAAATGAAGTTACCAACTCTACACTTAGAGACGGAGAAAGAAACGTTTTCTGACTTTTTAGAACAAATGTAGGTAGACAGGAAATGGTATTTTATATAAATAATATGGTAATTATTAATAATACCATATTATTATAAACATTTATTATACCCAACTATTAACCTATCTATAGATTTCAATATTCTTTTACCTAGTAAACATTTCTGCAAATATTATATTTTCTAACTTATCTGAATTGCATTTGAAGTAATTATTTGATAATTTCAACCTTAAAAATAAACATTAGTGAAAATAAACTCTATTTATTGAAAATATTTTGGATTTAGTTTATTATATGAATATACCTCTTTTAGATATTTTTTTGACCTGTGCGGTCTGATAGGTCGACCATCTGCAGCTGCATTACGGCTATTATTGAAAAGAGGAGCCTCGAAATAAAAAGGGGGTGACTTGTCGAACTGGCTTCGAATTAGACTATCATATCTTTTCTACAAAAAAATCAAGGAGGTCTTTACATGAGCACAGGATTATTAGCAATACTTTCCCTACTGCCCATCGCTGTTGTTGCAATCTTTCTTGTAGGGTTAAGATGGCCTGCAAGTAAAGCCATGCCGCTCTCATTTTTCACAGCAGTTGTACTAGCACTTTTTGTTTGGAAAATTCCGGGTGCCCAAGTAGGCGCAGCAACTATTAATGGTATTATTACTGCTGGTACACTCTTATACATTATTTTTGGTGCTATTCTTCTATTAAATACATTGCAAGAAAGTGGAGCGATTCAAGCCATTCGGAGAGGCTTCACTGGAATCACCGCCGACCGAAGAATTCAAGTTATTATCGTTGCTTGGTTGTTTGGTTCCTTTGTTGAAGGTGCCTCAGGATTCGGTACTCCTGCTGCAGTTGCTGTTCCTTTGATGGTCGGACTCGGATTCCCAGCTATGGCTGCCGTCGTTGCTGGAATGATGATTCAAAGTACTCCTGTATCTTTCGGAGCTGTTGGAACACCAATGCTCGTTGGAGTTGGTACAGGTCTCAAAACTCCTGAATTACAAGCTTATGCCCAATCTTTAGGCTATGCCGACTGGAGTTCATTCGTCGGATTTGCCATCGCAACCAAAGTTGCTACGCTTCATTTCATTGCAGGTGCCTTTATTCCCCTATTCGTCGTAGCTTTCATGACCCGCTACTTTGGGAAAAATAAATCCTTTAGTGAAGGTCTCAAGATTTGGAAATTTGCACTTTTCGCTGCGTTTTCTATGACAATTCCTTACCTTGCCGTAGCTAAACTTCTCGGACCAGAATTCCCTTCCATGATCGGTGGATTAACAGGTCTTGCAATTGTTGTAACAGCTGCTAAAAAAGGCTTCCTCATGCCCAAAGGAGAAGCTTGGGATTTCGAAGCCAAAGAAAAATGGGATCCCTCCTGGACTGGCTCCATTGAAATTAAGGACATCTCCGCTAAAACTAAGATGAGTGGTATGATGGCTTGGATGCCTTATGTTCTCGTCGGCTTGTTCCTTGTGCTTACTCGACTCAGTTTCTTGCCCTTCTTAGGTTGGGTCAAGAGTTGGAATGTTGTTTGGCCAAAAATTTTGGGAACAAACATCACAGCCTCCTTCCAACCTCTTTATTTACCTGGTACGGTATTTATCGTGGTATCCCTTATTACCTTCTTCATGCATAAAATGAATGGAAAAGCCTATGCCAGAGCATGGAAAGGCTCAGCAAAGACAATGCTTGGAGCTGGTTCTGCTCTAATCTTCACAGTCCCTATGGTTCAAGTGTTCATGAATTCAAAAGGCGGCGGAGCTGGTCTCGATAGTATGCCTATCGTCCTTGCTGACGCTGTTGCTGGGTTAGCAGGATCTGCATGGCCAATCTTTGCTCCTTTGATCGGTGGCCTTGGAGCTTTCGTAGCTGGAAGTAACACAGTTTCCAACATGATGTTCTCCTTGTTCCAGTTCGGTGTGGGAGAACGAATTGGGGTTGATCCTACATGGATTGTAGCTCTTCAAGCCATTGGAGGTGCCGCAGGTAATGTTATCTGCGTACACAATGTAGTTGCTGCTTCAGCCGTTGTAGGTCTCCTTGGAAAAGAAGGCTATATTATCCGTAAGACAATGGTCGTATTCACATATTACGCTCTTCTCCCAGGTGCGGTTGGTTATTCTATCCTTTACACCGCTCAAAAAGGATTCTTCAATGCTGGAACGATTATTGCCAGCTTGATTTGGGCAGCTGCAATATATATTATTGCAACAAATAATTCAAGACTGAAAAAACTCCCTGGCCAAGGTTAAACTATAAGCACATAGTCAAAGGCTCCTCATTCGCAATTGAATGAGGAGCCTTTTGCACTCCCACTTATGGTTAGTCATTCTTTTTGCTCTGATGGCTCCGGCTTATAACTAGACGACAATCGGCATGGTATAATAAGCGGCGAACTAATCTCAACAAGTTTACCATTCACAAAGGTAAATTGTTGACGGAAAATCTCCGTGTATCTATACAATGGATTAGGATTACCTCCAAACACAAAGTTTCCCAGACTATAGATTATACATTTACCCCTATACGTTTCGAACGGTTGAATAACGTGTGGGTGATGACCAAGTACTAAGTCAGCCCCTTGGTCAACTGCGAATCGACCAAGGTCACGCTGCTCTTGAGTTGGAAAGTATTTGTTTTCCTCACCCCAATGGAAACTCACTATAATCAATGAAGTTCTTTCTCTCAAAGTCTGAATGTTCGCTTTTAGATTAGACATAAGGTCGCAAGTATTAACCCCTTCTTCCAGCGGACCTAAAGTGTTAACCCCTATTAATCCTATCTTTACCCAATTTTTTTCATAGACTGCGACTTGTTTATCTCCAAAATAAGTTATTCCAGCATGATCCAAGGTAGATTGAGTATCTTGAAAGCCTTTATTTAGAAAATCCCAACTATGGTTATTGGCTATGTTTACTGCCTCTATACTTCCATCCTTTAAGATGGCCGTATAATGAGGATTTCCCTTAAAGAAAAATGCTCGATTTTCCTGGTGGCTTTTATCGGGTTTTTCCTTTGCATTGGTTAGTGTTCCCTCCAAATTAGCAATCGTTAAATCATCTTCACTTAAAATCTTCTTTACCCCTGAGAAAAAATAACTCGGTCCTTTCAACTTATAATAATGATCAAAGCTCCCTTCGTATAAAAAGCGTTCATCCTGGCCAAGTGTTACATCCCCAATAGCGCTAATCGTAATACTCGTTTCCTTTTGAGGCGAAACTGTCGGCGATGAAACCTGAACAGAATGGGCAGGTTGATAGATATCTTTGTCATCAAAATGCCACCACTCGGTGTCCAACGGTTTAAATCCATGCTTGACCATGACATCGCTTAAGTACTTTGCATTGCCATTTTGATTAGCTCGGGCTGCTACAGAGCTGAAATTATCAAAACCGGTTGGCATAGCAAGTTCGTTTCCTTGCATGTCCACGAGGGTTAAATCAACAGCAGATCCCCGGGAGTGGTTGGAATAGCCTTTATAAGGATTTGCAACATACCGTGGATCGGAAAGGTGATTCCACATCTCAAACTGAACATCGGGACTTCTATAGGCATCCCAAATCTTTAATCGATACCCCTTTTTCTCGACTTCTTCAGCAACCTTTTTGAGTTTATCTGCAGTTCCTTGGCGAAGAAGAGCCTGGGGATGATCATATAGTTGGGTGTGAGTAAAATTATCTGTGGTTGCATACTTTATGTCTAACTTCACCGAAGGAATAAACTGCTGGATTTCGACAAAATCAGCCTTGTATTTTTCCTTAATACTGTTGGGGGTTATATCGGCAGCTTTAACTTGAACTGTAAATCCAAGAATTAATATCCAGCTTATGAGGATAGCCAAGAATCGATTCAACATAAAAGACCACCTCCCCTTTGATTTAAGCTCGTTAATGATCATGAACTTAAAATCTCCAGGAAGGTGTTATGTTATCTCTATATATGGTTGGTAATATAAAGCTCTTTGCCCTCGTTTAATCATTCTAGTTATATTATGTTATTGAAAATGCTCGTACGGGTGAACCATCAGCATGTTTAGTTTTTAGCGGCATAATACTTATAATGAAATCTTCATTGTCAATGGATTCTAAGTTAGTTAAGTTTTCGATAATCAGAATGTCCTTTTTCAAGAATAGTTTATGAACCGCAAATGTAGCCGTTTTCATATCATCAACGGATATTGCATCAATTCCAATTCCCTTTAGTTTAAATCCCGATAACCAATGAGCTGCCTCTTCAGTTAAAGAAGGGAAATTTTCATAGTATTGAGGCTTCCCCCAATACTTGCTCCATCCTGTTTTGAGGATGATGAAGTCGACGCTTTTTATTTTTTCCTCATAAGGTCTTAACTGATCAAGCTCCATGTAGGGGGTCTTAACCTTTGAAAAATCGATAATCATAGCCTTCCCAATAAATTGATCGATTTCAAAATCATCTAAGTATAGCCCATTTTTGAGCATATGAGCTGGCGCATCTATATGAGTACCAGTATGTGAGTACATTGTTATTTTTGCCTCTTGAAAACCATCCTTCTCTAACGTGTTCGCTTTCTGAAAAATAGGCTGTTCTGTCCCAGGGTAAACAGGCATTTCTGAATAAATACTATGAGTTAGATCTGTAACTTTCATCATGGGTAGACCTCCTTTAACGCCTCAACATTTTCGCTAAAATCTAATATACCTCTATGAATACATAAAGTAAAGGAAGCGCAGGACGGTTCTTCTTACTTTCAGTTCTGCTTCCACAATAAATAGGACCCTTAAGATAAAGTCCACTTATCTTAGAGTCCTAAGTCAATTAGCCATTTTTAACTTTAACTAAGCCCTATCATCGATTCTTAAAAATCGGTTTACGTTTTTCGGCAAATGCTGAACACCCTTCTTTGAAATCCTCTGAAGACCAAGTCAGAACCTGATACATGGCCTCTAGCTCTGTCTGTTGGTAATAATCGTTCCGTACTGCCTCACGCAATAGTTTCTTATCGAGGCCTACTGTCATTAATGGCTGCAGAGCTAATTTTTCAGCCCATCTTATGGCTTCGGGCAAGCACTCTTCATGAGGCACTACTTTATTAAAGAATCCTAGTTTTTCAGCTTCCTCTGCGTTAAGGATTTTACCAAACCAGAGTAATTCCAGAGCTTTATGATAGCCTACCTTCTGAATTAGAAAATGCGAGGCTCCACTATCCGGACAAAATGCTAATTGCATAAAGGTAAACCCCATGCGTGCCCTTTCAGAGGCAATAATCAGGTCACAAGCCATACAGGCAGCCACTGAAGCACCTGCTACCACTCCATTAAGTGCAGCTATCACAGGTTTCTTCATTTCATAGATTGCCGTTACAAGTTCGCCGGATGAATCATAGGTTTCTTTGGCGCTGATAGGATCCTTAATTTTCGCTAGCATCGAAATATCTCCACCGCTCGACCATCCCTTACCGGCACCAGTAATGACTAAGACTTTGACAGCCTCATTTTCCGAGGCTTCTTTGCAAGCTGCCTGGACATCTGCACAGAATTCATCGTTAACGGAATTCATGGTTTCAGGTCGATTCAGAGTAAGAACTGCTACTCCCGTATCCATAATATCAAGTTTGACTGTTTTCCAATTCATCAGTTTTCCACCTTTCTTAAATGCATTTGCACTGCCAGCTATAACTATGAATGGTTATTCATAGTCTGATAAATTGGAATTCGCCGAAATTTATTATATTCCTCTATTCCCCTAACCCTAATTTCTGTTTATTTAACTATTTATCATCCGTCACCTTGCCGTTACCAAAAACCGGGATTGATTCTCCCAGAAACGTTGGTTCAGGTTTAATGATCTTCGCCCAGAAAAAGTCTTTGTTTCTAGCTGCAATCTCTCTAAGGTTATAATAAGTCATAGCTTGTCCATAATCACGTTTGTCAGAAGCTACTCCATAGGCATCTATCCCTAGCTCTCTAGCCACAAAAACTGCTCGTTTAAGATGATATTCCTGAGTAACGATAATTAACGTTTGTGTTTGGAAAATATCTCGTGCTCTGTACATGCTCTCATAGGTGCTAAAACCAGCATGATCCATGAACACATTCTCACTAGGTACTCCTTTATTCTTTAAGAAGTTTTTCATAGAATTGACTTCATCATAATCCTTCCGTCCGTGATCCCCACTAACTAGTAGTTTGGGCGCTTTTCCTTGCTCGTATAGTTCATACCCAACGGTCAAACGGTCGTTAAGCATAGTAGACACAGTTCCACTCGGAAAAACATAGGCACCTAAGACGAGTATAGCATCCGCTTTAGGAATGTCGCTCGGGCTTAATATGTAGGTCTTACCAACTGATTCAACATGGTTGTTAACAATTAAAATAGTAGTACAAGTAAGTATTATTATCAGAATCATAGAAACCAAAATTTTCATTAGACGTTTCTTCAAGAATGCTCCAACCTTTCCCCCATTACACTCTCAGTTCAATTTTAGCTTCTTAAAAATCAGAAGTTGCTCTCTATCTATTATATGCCATAGAGTGAAATTTTCACATACCAATCCTCGGTTGAGAAATCGCAAAAACGCCGCCAGCGAATTCTGCTGGGGGCGTTTCTGCGATTTTCTAAATTACACACTTCTCATTATTAGTGTCACCCTAATAACATTCGATCGTTGTCCAGCTCAGCTCCACTGCGTTTCTCGAACTGCTCGATCAATCGATCGACAGTCATATCCTTTCTTTCTTGGCCCTGAAGATCCATCATAATCTTACCTTCATGCATCATAATCGTCCTAGTTCCGTATTCCAACGAAGCCTTCATATTATGTGTGATCATCAAAGTACAGAGTTTTTCCTCAGCAACAAGTTTGCGAGTTAGGCTCAATACCTTTCTTGCAATGGTAGGATCAAGGGCTGCAGTGTGCTCATCCAAAAGCAAAAGCTTCGGTTTTATGAGGGTAGCCATGAGAAGCGTGAGGGCTTGACGCTGTCCACCGGAAAGAAGCCCCACCTTCTGCTTGATTCGATTTTCAAGACCAAGCTCTAACAGCGCAAGCCGTTCCTTAAAAAGAGTCATATCCTTTTTTGTCACACCGGGTTGTAATCCTACGGATTTCCCCTTAGCAAAGGCGATAGCCAAGTTCTCTTCAATGGTCATATCGTGGGCCGTTCCCCTTAGGGGATCTTGAAAGACCCTGCCAATATGTCTTGAGCGTTTATACTCCGGAGCAAAAGTAACATCCTTCGAGTCAAGGATGATTCTACCTTCATCAATCTCATATACTCCTGAGATACAATTGAGGAGCGTGGATTTTCCGGCGCCATTACCACCAATGATCGTCAGAAATTCCCCTTCCTGAAGAACTAGGTTAATCTCATTGAGAGCAACTTTTTCATTAGTGCTCCCTTTTCCAAAGGTTTTACTCAAGGATTCTATTCTAAGCATCCGTTTTTTTGCTCCTTCCACGAAGTGATGATTTCCGCTTCACAACAGAAAGGCGCTTCTTAATAATCGGCATCGCCATAGCTAAAGCTACAATTACCGCAGATACAAGTTTAAGGTCGGTGGCTGGCATCCCAATTTCAAGCGCGATAGCAATGATCAAGCGATATAGCACTGACCCTAAAACCACGGCGATGAGCCTTCTTAGGAGAGAACTAATTCCAAAAACGACTTCACCGATAATGACTGAGGCGAGTCCGATAACGACCATACCAATTCCCATACCAACATCGACATAAGATTGAGACTGGGCGATCAGCGCACCAGCCACGGCAACTAGTCCATTGGAAATAGCTAATCCCACCAGAATAACAGAATCTGTATTAACCCCTAGTGCTCTGACCATGTGGTCATTGTCCCCTGTCGCTCTTAAAACAAATCCTAGCCTCGTCTTCAAAAAGAGGAACAATATTAGGAGCAACAAGGTCAACACTGCTAAGGAGAACACTAACTTACTATAATCTCCTATAGCCGTCTCTTGTAAAGCACTGAAGACAGTCACCTTATTAATCAGCGGGATATTAGCCCTACCGTCCATAACCTTGAGGTTCAAAGAGTATAAAGCTAACATGGTTAGAATTCCAGCTAAAAGAGGTTGAATCTTTAGTTTGGTATGAAGCAAGGCTGTAATCGACCCTGCTCCACATCCTGCTATAAATGCGACCCCTAAGGCGAGAAACGGATGCCCGCTTAGAGTCATAACGGCGGACACTGCTGCACCGAGGACAAAACTTCCGTCTACACTTAGGTCAGGCATATTAAGCGTTCTAAAAGATATAAAAACTCCTAGAGCCATAATTGCGTAGATTATTCCAAGTTCAAAGGAACCCATTAAAACCATGACACTCATTACTTTAAACCCCTTGTTAATTCTTAATTCTCAAAAACCTGAGCAGCTTCTTTCAATACATCATCCGGTAAATTAATCCCGATTGCCTTGGCTGTCGTCTTATTTAAATAGATATCCATATCCTTCATAGTTTTTACTGGAATATCTCCAGCCTTTTTACCGTTCAAGATTTCTACAGCCATTACTCCAGTCTCTTTACCTAAGACTTGATAATTAATACCGTAAGTTGCAAGTCCTCCATCTTTAACCATGGAATCTGCACCTACATATATAGGTTTTTTTGCTTTATTGGCTATTTGAGTCACGACAGGCATAGCAGAAGCAACCGTGTTATCAATAGGTGAGAAAACTGCATCTACTTTATCAACCAGTGAAGTAACTGCCTGCTGTACTTCCGAAGAATTAGTCACGGTAGCATCTACCACTGTCATATTATTCTTCTGAGCATACTCTTTTAATTCCTTGATTACGGAAACAGAATTTGTTTCACTGGAGTTATATAAAGCTCCTATTGTTTTGATATTGGGAGTAATGCGCATACCCAGTTCCATAATTTTTTCTGCCGAAACCGCATCTGACGTCCCAGTGACATTGGCACCCGGCTTCTGCATATCCGTAACTAAGCCAGATCCTAGGGGATCAGTACATGCCGAGAAAAGAATGGGAATATCCTTAGTTTCACTGACCACTGCTTGAGCGGAAGGAGTTGCTATGGCAACAATGAGGTCATATTTATTACTTACGAATTTTTGAGCAATTGTTTTTAAGTTCGTCTGGTCACCTTGAGCATTTTGATAATCAATGGTGATCTTTTCCCCATGTTTAAAGCCTTGGGCCTGTAACTCTTCAATGAGAGACTCTCTAATCGTGTTTAGTGAAGGATGTTCAACAATTTGCACGATCCCGATTGTCTTTTTCCCGTCTGAACTGTCCGCTGGGGTTTCAGTTTTTTTAGGTGCACATGCCGTTAAGGAGAACATTAGAGCCAAGGTCATAATAGTCGAGATCATTACCGCTAATCGCTTTTTCATAGAAGATACCTCCCTATTCTAATTAAAAAAATTGAGGGTTTCCTTCTCTGCACGTTCCACCTTAATCGCGGTACTGTATGGAACGAAGTGTGGACCCAAAATAAAAACGCCTATCCTAAAATTAAGGACAGACGTAAATCTGCGGTACCACCTTAGTTGATGCATAGATCATTATGCATCCTCTCATGCAGAGTGCCAACACACCCTTAGCCCAATAACGCTGGCTTTGCGTTGGCAGCTACTAAAGCCTTAGCTTTTTCGCGCCACCCTCTGGGGCCCATTTACTCGCTCCGTTACCTGCCAAGCTTGCACCCTACTCGGCTCTCTGTGAGGTTGGTTATGCGGTTTTACTTCCCCTTCAACGGTTTATATAATCATAGCACTCCCTTAAATGGATTTCAAGAGTAACTTTTTGCTAACTTTTTTGTTATGATGACTATTATCATAGGATAAACGCGCATAAATTATTCCTGTTGCAAAGGAAAATCATTATACCAATGTCGAACAATCTAAGACAGAGAAAAAAATAGACACTTAGTAGTTAGGAAACATAGTAGACTTGAGAATCTTGTTTTTGGTTAAGTTCAAATATTGCTGAAGGGACGGGAAAAAAATGAGTTTGTTTAAAATCGATCAGGAAAAATGTAAGCGCGACGGAATATGTGCTAGAGAATGTCCAACCAAGATTATTGATTTTACGGAGGACAGATTCCCTACCCCAGTGAAAAATGCTGAAGAATATTGCTTAAACTGCGGCCACTGTGTAGCAGTATGCCCTCACGGTGCTTTAACTTTTAACAACATGTTAATAGATGAATACCCCCTAGTACAAAAAGACTTGCTGCCTAATTCCGAAACTATTAAACAGTTCCTAACTTCTAGACGCTCAATCCGCAACTACCAAAAACAAGCAGTGAACCATGAACTTCTTGCCGAACTTATCGATCTAGGCCGTTTTGCACCCACTGGAAGTAATAAGCAACAAGTCCATTGGAAAGTATTTGAAGATTCCTCAAAAACTCATTCTTTGGCATCCCTGGTAATTGACTGGGCCAGGATCATGGCTAAAAAAATCCCGGATGAAGTTGCGGCTAAACGTATGGAACGTTTGGTTTCTAGCTGGGAAGATGGGGTAGACCGGATTTTCCACGGAGCTCCTCATATAATTTTGACCCATGCTCCCTCCAATCTGCCCTCTGTACCTTCCGACTGCGTAATTGCCCTGACCTACCTGGAACTTTACGCCTATTCCAAAGGGCTTGGAACCTGCTGGGCAGGCTACTTGACTTCGGCAGCTAATTCCTATGCACCTTTGACCAAAGCTTTAGGCTTGCCAGAGGGACACAAATGTTACGGTGCCATAATGCTTGGCTACCCACAATTTAAATATCACCGTATTCCTAATCGAAATGCTCCACTGGTTTCTTGGAGCTAGTTCTTGGTACGTATTCGCATCTTTGTCATAACATCCTTAATTAATCTTGCCGTAATTCCCCATATTGTCACTCCCGCAACTCTATAAACATAAACATTATTGAGAGTATTTCCCCAGGGCCTTGTGTACCGCTCCGGTAACCCTAGTTCTTTCACCGGAAGAAGAATAACCTCTTCCCCAGCTTGATTAACGTATGAGGGATAGGCAACAATATTTACCTTGTATACCTCTGGTTCCGTTGTCTCAAAGTAGGAAACTGGAATCGAAAAAATTCTCTCAACCTCATCGGGATTAATATGTAAATCATCTAGACTATTAATGTCTATAACACCTAAAAATGCATCAACCGTAGTGCCTGTCGCTACGACGGTATCAAGTGTACCAACGACCTGAATCTTATCTAAGGGAACACCTAATTCCTCTGCAGTCTCTCTGATTGCTGTCTCTTTAAAATCAGCGTCTTTGCATGGATCAAACTTCCCACCTGGAAAGCAAATTTCTCCCGCTTGTCTTATAGAAGCAGCCCTTTTCTGAAAGACAAAATGAAACTCTTCATCGACTAGCATAAGTAATGCTAACACTGCGGAATTAAAGTATTCATCTTTGCCATTGATCCCGGGTGCCACTTGCAACTTTTTAATTAGATCTTCGAGGCTAGATTTATCCATAATTCCACTCCATTTATCTTCTTCCTCAAATTGGTCAACTCAATCATTACAAAAAAAGCTCCACTCAGTGAACTCGTGTTTTTTCTGCTCCCACCTAAGCGGGGGCACCACTCCCACTAATAGTGGAGGCTTAACGATTGGATAAAAATATCCCTGTGTTACTAGTATTTAATCTATCAATACCTTAGACTTCTCTATAATTCAAAAAATTCCTTCTCCTTCTCAAAATAGTAGAGGAAATCGTCGTTTTAGTGTACAATTTAGTAGCTAGCTATTATGAAATTCGGCTCGGGGATGACACCAAAGATTAAGCAAGGGAGAAATATTAATGAACGAGATTGCCCAAACCTTAAATCATCAAATACAACAAGAAAATCCCTATGTTTATGAATTATTATCAACACTCGGAAAAAACTTGTATTATCCCAAGGGGATCTTAACCCAAACTGCTGAAGCTAAACAACAGGCTTATCGTTTTAACGCTACGATAGGAATTGCAACTGAGAAAGATCAACCCATGTTTCTGCCATTAATCCAAGACACATTATTCAATTACGAACCTAAGGACCTTTATCCTTATGCTCCCCCTGCAGGAAAACCTGAGCTAAGACAACTTTGGCGAGAAAAAATGTTAATAGAAAATCCATCCTTAAAGGATAAATCCTTCAGTAATCCCATCGTAACAAATGCCTTGACCCATGGCTTGAGTATTATCTCGGACTTATTTATTGATGCTAACGACCCCTTGGTTCTACCTGATAAATTATGGGGCAATTATAACTTTATCTTTGGGGTCCGTAGAGGGGCAAAGACTGTAACCTTTCCTTTCTATACTGAGGAGGGGACCTTAAATACCACTGGCATGAAAGAGGCCTTACTTTCAAAGAAAGACCACGGAAAAGCTGTTTTATTACTTAATTTTCCGAACAACCCGACAGGGTATACCCCTACAGAACTAGAGGCAACAGAGATAGTCGAAGCTCTTAAGGAAGTCGCCGATCAAGGAATGAATCTGGTCGTGATTAGCGATGACGCCTATTTTGGGTTATTCTATGAGGACTCTATTCAGGAATCCCTGTTTGGCCGCATCTCCAGTATTCATCCAAGAATATTAGCCATTAAGGTCGATGGGGCCACGAAAGAGGAGTATCTCTGGGGCTTTCGGGTAGGGTTTATTACCTATGGATCAGAATTCCCAGCAGTATTGGATGCCTTAGAGAAAAAGACGTTAGGCATTCTTCGAGGAACGATTTCCAGTGCCTCTCATCCAGCTCAAACATTTGTTTTAACAGCCCTTAAATCCACTGAATTTCAAACTCAAAGACTACAAAAATTCGAAATCTTAAAGAAACGTGCTTGTAAGGTCAAACAGATTCTTGATCACGGAGATTATAACGATGCATGGGACTACTATCCCTTTAATTCAGGCTACTTCATGTGTCTGAAGCTCAAAGGCGTGGATGCAGAAGCCTTGCGAGTACATCTCCTTGAACAATATGGTGTAGGAGTCATCTCACTAGGAGAGAGCGATATTCGAGTAGCCTTCTCCTGTGTCGAGGAAGAGGAACTTAAAGATCTTTTTGATCTTATTTATCAAGGATACCAAGACTTAGCGAAGTAAACTCTTCTGATCGTAACTGGATAGTTGATCTCACATAAATAAGAAAAGATGATTTTTGTTTAAATACAGAAATCATCTTTTCTTATCAAATAGGCAATTCCCCTTATTTCCGCCTCTTAAGAAGCTCTCGACTGACCTCTCCAACCTCTACACCGCGTTCTTCCAACATCACTAGGACATGATAGAACAAATCCGAAACTTCACACCTTATCTCTTCCGAATCTGAATTTTTAGCAGCGATAATTACTTCCGCACTTTCTTCTCCTACTTTTTTGAGAATCTTGTCAATCCCCTTCTCAAAGAGATAGGTTGTATAAGCTCCTTCAGGTCGTTCCAAATTCCTAGAGTGGATTACGTCAGTCAATAGCTCTAGGGTTCTACCCAGTGTGGGCTCAGGCCTTACTGCTGGTTCCCCGGTCCCTTTAAACCCTTCGCTAGTCAGATCATAGTGAAAACACGAAAAGTAGTTTTCATGGCAAGCCATGCCGGTCTGCTTTACGCTCAACAGTAAGGCGTCCTGATCACAATCGAACTTAATATCAACGATCTCCTGAAAATGTCCGGATGTTTCTCCCTTCAGCCAAAGAGATTGTCGACTTCGGCTATAATAACAAGCCTTTCCTTCAAGCAGAGTCCGCCTCAAGGACTCCTCATTCATATATGCAAGCATCAGAACTTCCTTAGTCTCGACATCCTGGACAATTGCAGGAACAAGCCCGTGGGCATCCCAGCGGATCTTCGATAAGTCTAAGGCTTGTATTTCATTTACATTCATAGTATCTCTACCTTTCTATACGTACCATCACCTATCACTTATTCAAGTCTTGGTTCGTGATTCGTTAATGCAAGTCACGAACCGTCCCCGACTTGCTTTTGACGTGCAAATTCGTATTACGAATCGAACTACGAACCTCGTACTAAAATTCCTAGTTCCGCTAAATACCGCTTAGCTTCCTCAATACTGTACTCCTTATAATGAAAGATCGAAGCCGCTAAGACAGCGTCCGCCTCCCCAAGCGTTAACCCTTCCGCTAAATGCTCTAACGTTCCTACCCCACCGCTCGCTATGACAGGTAGAGTCACAGCTCGACTCACTGCCCGAGTTAGTTCCAATTCATACCCAATCTTGGTCCCGTCACGGTCCATGGAGGTTAAGAGAATCTCTCCTGCACCAAGAGCCTCAGCCTCAGCGGCCCATTCCAAAACATCCTTGCCCGTAGGCGTTCTTCCTCCATGGATATACACTTCCCATTGACCCGGCGCCTTGCTTCGGGCATCAATGGCCACAACGATACACTGGCTACCGAAAGCATGAGCCCCTTCTTGAATGAGCCTTGGAGTCTGAACCGCTGACGTATTTAAAGCAATTTTGTCCGCCCCTGCCCTAAGCATGCGGCGAATATCCTCAATCGTCCGCAGTCCACCACCGATGGTGAAGGGAATAAAAACTTGTTCGGCAGTGCGACGTACTACATCCACCATGGTTTCCCGGTTATCCGAGGATGCGGTTATATCTAAGAAAATCAGCTCATCAGCGCCTTCTTGGTCATAGAGAGCAGCGAGTTCCACTGGATCCCCCGCATCACGTAACTGTACAAAGTTTGTTCCCTTAACCACACGCCCATCATGGACATCTAAACAGGGAATGATCCGCTTACTTAACATACCATTCCCTCCTTAACTCTCTTTTACCTCTTGGTCTTGTCCTAAATATCCATCCCCAATGCCGCTCGTTTTCCCTCGAGCAGCCTCCAATGCATCCTGAAGGGTAAAGGCTCCACTATAGAGCGCTTTTCCCGTAATGGCTCCTTCGATAGAAACTCCTTTTTGCGCCTCACCCTGCAGATTGCGCAGATCATCTAAGGTAGAAATCCCTCCTGAGGCAATGACTGATAGGCCAGTTTCTTGAGCCATCTGTACTGTGCTCTCAATATTAGGGCCTTGGAGCATCCCATCACGTGAGATATCCGTAAATACCACGGTCTGAATTCCCACGGCTTTCATAGCCTTTCCTAATTCAACCGCTCGCATTTCTGTCGTTTCCGCCCAGCCTTGAACTGCTACCAGACCATCCTTGGCATCAATTCCGACAATCACGCGTTTCCCGTATCGGCGCGCAGCTTCGGCTACTAATTCAGGGTTTTTTACGGCGATCGTTCCCAGAATTACCCGTTCAACTCCCAACTCTAAAAGTTCAGTAATCCGCTCCATCGTGCGGATTCCGCCACCAACTTGAATTTTCATAGATACACTGCCGACGATTCTCCGTATGGTCTCATCATTCATAGGTTTTCCGGAAAAAGCACCATTCAGATCAACCATATGTAGATACTCAGCACCCTGTTTTTCAAATTCCTTAGCAACTATAACTGGGTCTTCTGCATAAACCGTGGAATCTTCCATCCGCCCCTGCAAAAGGCGTACCGCTTTCCCCTCTTTTAGATCAATTGCTGGAAAGAGCAACATCCTCATTCACCCACTTTCCAAAATTCGTTAATAACTGAAGTCCCCAAGGACTTGACTTTTCTGGGTGAAATTGTGCCCCCCAGACATTGTCTTTGCCTACAACCGCAGGAAAGACAATCCCATAGTCACTCGTTGCTACTATATCTTTCTTCTCATCAGGCTCTGCATAATAGGAATGAACAAAGTAAAAGTAGGATTGATTTGGTATCCCTTCCATTAAAATCGAGGACTGTTCCAATTCCAAACTATTCCATCCCATATGCGGAACCTTTTTACCATGAGGAAATTTTACCACCCGCCCTGTTAAAAGTCCTAGCCCAGAGTGTTCGCCGTGTTCTTCTCCTATTTCGAAAAGAATCTGCATCCCCAGACATATCCCCAGAAAAGGGCGACCCGAGCGAGCAAATTGGGTAAGGGGTTCAATCCACCCCCCTTGTTCTAAGGCCTGCATTGCATCGGCAAACGCTCCAACTCCCGGGAGTATGAGTCCCCTCACTTGGCTTAACTCCGCTGGAGACGACATAATAGTTGCTTCAAATCCGACCTTTTCCAATGCTTTCTCTACACTTCTTAAGTTTCCCCGTCCATAATCTACAATTCCAATCATCTATAAAACTCCTTTGGTTGAAAGGATCCCGCTATATCGAGTATTCTGGCGCAAAGCTAGACCTAGCGCTCTTCCCACCCCTTTAAAGGCTGCTTCTAGAATGTGATGGCGGTTTTTCCCTGAAAGCTTTCTAATATGTAGAGTGAGCCCACTCTGCATAACTAACGCTCTGAAAAACTCTTCTGCCATCTCGACTGGAAACTCTCCGACCATACCGTCCGGACAATCCACATCCCAGACAAGATAAGGGCGATTAGAGAGATCTAAGGCCACTTGAACCAGTGCTTCGTCCATAGGAAGTTGGGCTTCCCCAAGTCGCTCAATCCCCGCTTTATCGCCGAAAGCCTCCCGAAGCGCTTGCCCCATCACGATTCCACAATCCTCAATGGTGTGGTGGGCATCCACCTCTAAATCTCCGCTGGCCTCAAGGCTAAGATCCAGATAAGCAAATCGGGCAAATGCTGTCAGCATATGATCAAAGAAACCAATCCCAGTCTTAACTTGAGCCTCTCCCGTTCCATCCAGATTCAAGCGCACACGGATTTCTGTTTCTTTAGTTTTACGTTCAATACAAGCCTCTCGCATGGGTTCTCTCCTCTCAATAATCTCACAGGCTAAATGTTTTTTTGTTTCAGATTATCATAATACCATCTCGAATTTTTCTGATTCCTCTTCATAGTTAGCTTTGCCGAGTGCTAATCTCCTTAACTGCTCGAATGAACTCTTCATTTTCCTGGGGCATCCCTGAGCTGATACGTAAGCATTTGCCGAGAATAGGAAGTTCTCCCATGTTCCGTACAAGGAAGCCACGTTTAAGCAATTCCGACGCCCATAGGTCAGGATCTTCCGGCTTAAAAAGGATAAAATTAGCACGCGTTGGATAGACCGTCACCTTCGGTAGTAGTTTCAAGGCATATTGTAATTTTTGCGTCTCTACCTTAATCTGATCGATTTGATTTTGATACTCTTCCAGATAATCCAAAGCCAGAATTCCAACTTTCTGACTGAACGAGTTGACATTGAACGGCGGTCGTACTCTGTTAATTAAGGAAATGGTTTCGGGTTGTCCAATCAGATACCCTAAACGGAGGCCGGCCATTCCGAAAGCCTTAGAAAACGTTCGCATTATCACAAGGTTTGGGTAATTACCAATTTCAGGAATGAGGGTTTCCTCTGAAAATTCTGCGTAAGCTTCATCCACGACAACGATTTTACCGCTTTCTCGTACAAGTCGGAGAATTTCATCCCTTGGGAACTGGGATCCAGTGGGATTGTTGGGATTACAAATGACAACTACATGTGCCTCAGGTGCTTGTGCTGCCTTTAACATCTGTTCTGTATCTAAGTCAAGACCGTTTAACAAAGGAACTTCCACGACGGTAGTTTCGGTTAAACGTGCATAAATTTGATACATTCCGAAGGTCGGCGGGTGGATAATAAGAGATTTCCCCAGACCACCAAACGTGAGTAATATCAGTTGGATCAACTCATCCGATCCATTACCTATAAGGATTCCTTCCGGAGAGGTTTTAGTATACTTAGCAATGCGTGTCCTAAGCTCCTGACCCATTCCATCCGGATAACGGTTAAACGCTGGTTTCCCCTTAAACAGGGTTTCCTGCATTCCAACGGGCCAAGGAAAGGGGTTTTCATTGGCATCGAGTTTAATGCATTCTGGCATATGTTTCGTTTCATAAGGAACCAACTGTCGAACTCCAGGCCGAACGAACCGTTCTGGATTACTTTCCATTGATTACATCTCCTTTATGCCATTTCTGGGCAACAGCTTAAGTTGCCCTCCTAATGGCTTTCTCTACCTCTAACTCAATCTTTTTTATTCCTAAACCTTACTTCCACCGCCCGAGCATGGGCTTCTAGTCCCTCGCTGCGGGCAAGTAAAGCGATTTGCCGAGCATCTCGTTTAAGGGCTACTTCCGAATATCCAATGACACTAACCTTCTTCATGAACATATCCACATTAAGGGGAGAATAAAAACGCGCCGATCCTCCCGTTGGTAAAACATGATTCGGCCCCGCAAAGTAATCTCCCACTGGTTCTGGAGAATACCGTCCTAAAAAGACAGCACCGACATTTCGGACTTGCCCTAACCAAGAATACGGATCTTTCACAACCAGTTCAAAATGTTCCGGTGCAATTTTGTTGGCCAAATCCATCCCAGCTTGGAGATCTGAGACAAGAATGGCGGCCCCATAGGTTTCCCAGGACGCGTGAGCGATTTCGACACGAGGTAAATCTTGGAGCTGCCTCTCCACAGCAGCGATGGTCTGTTCAAGGAGTTCTCGAGATGGAGAGACTAAAATTGCTGAGGCTAAACGATCATGTTCAGCCTGGGACAGTAAATCTGCCGCTAACTCTTCCGCAGATCCGCTCTCATCCGCTAAAATTAAGATTTCGCTAGGACCTGCCAGCATATCAATATCGACTGTTCCAAAGACTTGCTTTTTAGCTAAGGTTACATAGATATTTCCCGGCCCAGTTATCTTATCCACCGGGTAGATAGTTTCCGTCCCATAGGCTAAGGCGGCAACTCCCTGAGCCCCGCCTACTTTATACACTTCAGTCACCCCTGCTTCAGCAGCCGCAACTAATACCTCGGGAAGAAGTGTACCATCTGCTCTTGGGGGACTGACCATGACAATTTCTTTAACCCCAGCTACAACTGCCGGTAAAGCATTCATTAAAACCGACGAAGGATAAGACGCTGTTCCTCCTGGAACATAAATACCCACGCGCTTGAGCGGGAGAAGTAATTGTCCAAGAATACTCCCGTCTGGATCTGGTTCCAACCAGGAACTTCGTTTTTGCTTTTCATGATAGCGTAAAATATTCCCTTTAGCTGTCCGTAAAGCTCGTAAAAAATCCTTAGTAACCACTTTATAGGCCCCTTGTATTTCTTCCTCCGTGACTTTTAAGCCTTTCTGACGCAAATCTACACGATCAAATTCTTCCGTCATCTGATAGATTGCTTCTTCTCCATCCTCCCGAACACGCTTTATGATTTCAGCAACACGTTGCTCCAGTAGCTCATCGTCTCCATAGGATTTACGTGTAAGACGTTTCAAATCAACGTCGTTTAGATTCTCAACCTTCATAACTATATATCCTCCCAATCCTTTGCCTATCCATTAATATACAACGTTTCCGAGGCCCACTATTTCGCCGAGATCTCCTCTTGTAAATGCCCACGTAACCGTTCAACTAAATCTCTAATTCGCTCATATTTCAGGCGGTAAGCCACACGATTAGCAATCAAGCGAGTCGTAGCTTCAAGAATCGGAGCCACCTCGACCAAATGGTTTTCTCTGAGGGTTTTTCCCGTGGAAACAATATCGACAATCATTTCTGCCAAATCGACACATGGCGCTAGCTCCATGTTTCCGTGGAGTTTGATGGGAGTAACCTGCATTCCTATCCCACTAAAAAAGCTCTCTGTAACCCGGGGAAACTTCGTAGCTACCCTTTGATGGTTCAGCCCGCTTAAATCGTACTCTCCACTCGGAAGTTTAGGTGGAACACTCGCCTCCAACATAGCCACCACAAAACGACAATAGCCGAATTTAAGGTCCAGTAATTCAGCTACATCCTTGTTTTCTTCCAGTAAGGTATCCTTCCCTACAAAGCCAAGATCCGCGGCTCCATATTCTACATACGTTGGAATATCCGTAGGTCTACAAATAATAATCTTAGTTTTACTGTCTGGAAGATCATAAAATAGCTTCCTGGAATCTTCGTCGACATGGCTGCATTCTATTCCCACTTGACTCAGCAATTGAATCGAGTCAATCAGTAATTTTCCCTTAGGTAACGCAATCGTCAAAAAGTCTTTATCCAACCTTGGCATCCCCTCTCCAATATCCCAAACGATTTATCTAAAATATATATATCGTTTAGTGCTTTACCTAGTTAAAGCACTAATATATTAATTTATTATATCAACCTCCTTTTACTCTGGCAACCCCTAAACTAAAATTAAAACGCTGATAATAAATCCTCTGATGATAAAGTGGGGTCACTCAAAACCTTCGCATTCGGGTTAAGTGGTGGATCCGTTCAGCATATAGAGGTCGTATATAAAAAACGGAGAGATTTGTCAACGTGACAATCTCTCCGTTTTTAGATTTTGAAGTGTAATTAAAATACAAAGGACTACCTAGCTTTAAAATGCCAAGTGATCATCAGAAAGCTCTAATTTCTCAAATCGTTTCATTAACTCAATTAGATCATCATCTGTAACGTACTTTTGACCGGTTTCAGTGGTCTTATTAAAGTCAATAGTATTTAAAAGACCTAGGCAGCTTGGATTTTTATCGTCAATCTCTGCAAAAGCCTTTGATAGGTAATCAGCTAGGCCTTGTTTTACATGTATTACTACATCCCAACGCGCTATCCTTGGTACAAACAAACGATAGGATTCCCTTTTTTCTAACTCTTTTTCAATTTCAGGTTGAGATAAGCCCTGGGCTTTAAGTTTATTATACCTGAACTCACGCTCTAAATTAAATCGGTCGTTCAAACGTTTTAGAAAAACAATGGCAATAACATACTCTTTAAATTCTTCACCATCCCGATCTCCTCGTAAAGAGTCGCAAGTCTCATCCAGGAACCTCTCAAACTCAGCAAGAGATAACTTATCTTCCATTGCTCTCCCTCCTATCCTTTTTAATCCCCCATCTCCATCCCAAGAGTACGCGCCGATAATAACAATGGATCATTTAGGGGTACAAGTTTAATTTGGTCAACGGCTTCACGAAGAGGAACTCGGACAATCTCTCTACCCTGTAGTGCGACCATGACCCCAAATTCCCCTTCCAACGCAGCATCCACCGCCGCTGACCCATAGCGCGTAGAAAGCACTCGATCATAGGCATTCGGGGAACCACCACGTTGAAGATGCCCGAGCACTGTCACGCGGGTTTCCATACCATAGTGTTCTTCGAGATCTTTACTTATTTTGGCACCAATTCCTCCTAGTTTAACTGGGTCGACTCGTCCTTCCATCATACGTTCCACGACCATTTCACCACCCAGAGGCTTTGCACCTTCTGCTACGACAATAATGCTAAATTTCTTGCCTTGTTTTGCCCGACGTTGAATGCATAATGCAACTCGATTTAGATTGTAGGGGATTTCAGGAATCAGAATAACATCTGCTCCTCCTGCAACCCCAGCGTACAAAGCAATCCACCCAGCATATCGCCCCATAACTTCAAGAACCATAACCCGGTGATGTGATTCAGCGGTGGTATGTAAACGGTCTAAGGCTTCTTGAGCTGTATCCACCGCGGTTTGAAAGCCAAAGGTCTGATCTGTGGCCATTAGATCATTGTCAATGGTCTTGGGTATACCGATGACTTTAAGGCCTTTATTGGCAAACTCAAGAGCAATCTTCAAACTTCCGTCTCCGCCAATCGCTAGTAATGCGTCCACTCCATGACCTTGTAAATTACGAATCACGTCCTCTGAACGGTCGACAGGTTGAATAATCCCTTTCACTTTCGTTTGATAGGCAAAAGGGTTATCTCGATTCGTAGTTCCTAGAATCGTACCTCCACGTGGTAAAATACCCGAGACATTCTGCAGAGACAGAGGCACAAAATCTCCTTCTACCGCTCCACGGAAACCGTCCCTAATGCCGAGCACTTCAATCCCATATCCGTGTGCACTCTTAGCAATTGCCCGAATCACCGCATTAAGCCCCGGGCAGTCTCCCCCGCCCGTGAGTACCGCAAGTTTACGCAATTATTACACCCCTTAATCTAGATGTAGTCCTACTAGGTAATTATATAATATTCTAATATAAATGTGTATTAAACCTGTCTTAACCAAACTGTCCTCTGTCTGTAAGAAATTCATGAATAGCCCTTAATCGATGCATAAGACCTGCGCAATATTCTTATTCATCGCTATTTTCTGTGCCTCATCATTTCCTAAAGTTCCGAGGGCCATCTCTATGCGTTTTCCCTGGGCCCTTAAAGCTTGGCTTTGACGAATCACCTGCTTCGCATCTGATCCATATACCAGTACATCGGCTCCCTGTACTGCCGGAAATGAAAATTGTTCTAACAAATTCCCTAAGTGTATTGCAAACCCAGTTGCAGGTTGTGGAATTCCAAAGTCAGCATATAAAGCGTCATACCGTCCGCCCTCAACAATGGGAAAACCCATTCCTGGAACATACCCTTCAAAAACCGCTCCAGTATAATATGAAAAGCCGCGAAGTATTCCTAAATCTAAGGAAACCTTCTCTCGAACTCCGAAATCCTCTAAATACTGATAAATTTTTCTTAACCTTTCAACTGCTTCTCGAATTGCAGGTTGCTCACTCCAGCCTAGAACTTCATCGAGAATTTCCTCTCCTCCGTGAAAATGAGGCAACCGCAGTAATAGTTCCTGAACCCGTTCTGGCAGCCCACTTTGTCTAACACAGCTTTCCACACCCACCATATCCTTACGAGCTAATACTTCTTCCAGCTTGGCCTGTATCCCCTCATTTACCCCAGCTTCAAGCATGAGCCCCGAAAAGATTCCCATATGACCAAGGTTAAACTGGTAATTCTCTAGGCCTAAACCCGCAATAGCTTCCACCGCAAGAGCAATCACTTCCGCATCAGCGAGTTCTTGGTCAGAACCAACAAGTTCCACACCCACTTGACGGAACTCTCTATGCCTAACTGTAGTGTTACGATATACATCTGCCCCATAACACAAGCGCAGCGGAAATTCTCCCCCCCTCATACGTGTGCTAACTAGGCGGGCAATGGGAATGGTCAGTTCCGGGCGGAGGGTTAATATTCGTCCTTCCCTATCAAAGAACTTGTATAACAAATCATCTTGTTCAATATCCGGCTGAACACAAGCAGAATACTCCAAGGTTGGAGTTAATACTTTTTCATAAGACCATTGTCGAAAGAGCGCCAGAATTTTCTTCTCCAGACCCTCTTGCACTGCAATTTCCTCAGGAAGTAGATCCCGCATTCCTTTTGGTATACGTAACCCTAGATTAGTTCTTAGCATCATAATTCTCCTTCATAGCTTTCGTGCTTTTCATTTTGTTCTTTCAAACGCCGCAAAATCAGTTGGTAGCCATCTGCCCCGAAATTTAAACAACGTTTTACCCGACTGATGGTTGCAGTACTTACTCCTGTCCTTTCCGTAATTGCTGTATAGGTCTCATTTCTCTGCAGCATCTTAGCAACCTCAAGGCGCTGCGCCAAAGCCTTGATTTCAGCAACCGTCGCAATATCTTCAAAGAACCGATAACACTCTTCTTTGCTCTTAAGCAATAAAACTGCTTCAGCTAGGGCATCCGTTAAAGGGTTCCTTAATCGTTCATCACTTGACATAGCATTCCCTCCTACACCAAACAAGATCACTGTCTTACTTTAATCTATTAAAGCGTTGTGTTATTGTCAAGCTTTTTTATGCGTTGAGTCAATATTTTAACGCTTGCAAACCCTATATCCCATATGCTAAAATATAGACAGCTTTTAGTAGCATTTTGATACAATAAAACCTAATAGTAGACTCTTATTCAGAGTAGGTGGAGGGACTGGCCCGATGAAACCCGGCAACCGGCATTTTGCACGGTGCTAACTCCTGCAGAGAAATCTGGGAGATAAGAGGAAAACCGAATGGCACTCCGCGGGTTTTCTTCGCGGAGTTTTGTTGTGTATAATTGCCGACAAAGTGTTCCCGAATTTAAAACAAAGGAGCAATAACCTTTGATTCAAATTAAAAAATTAGTAAAGAAATACTCCTCTCGCCAAGGCGACGTCATCGCCCTTGATAATGTATCCTTGAACATATCGCCAGGGTCCATTTACGGGATTATCGGATTAAGCGGTGCTGGAAAAAGCACACTGGTTCGCTGCTTAAATCTACTTGAGAAACCAACGAGCGGACACGTCATCGTTGCCGGTCAAGACCTGCCCCTACTTTCTAGCAAGGAACTCCGGCAAGCCCGGCAGAATATCGGAATGATATTCCAGCATTTCTACCTCCTTCAATCAAGAACCGTAGCAGAGAATATTGCCTTTCCTTTAGAAATAGCTGGAGTTTCTAAGAAGGAAATCTCGATACGTGTCAAAGAATTACTCCATCTAGTGGGTCTCGAAGACAAAACGGATGTTTACCCAGCTCAGTTGAGCGGGGGGCAAAAACAGCGGGTCGGCATTGCTCGAGCCCTTGCCACTAAACCGCAAGTCCTCTTATGCGATGAAGCCACATCTGCCTTAGATCCCCAGACCACCCTTTCTATTCTAAACCTCCTGCGTGATATTAATCAAAAACTTGGCTTAACAATTGTAATGATTACCCATGAAATGAAAGTCGTCAAAGAGATCTGCACGGATGTTGCGGTTATTCACGAAGCCCGCATCGTTGAAAACGGTCCCGTCGAGTCTGTATTTATTAAACCTCAGTCAGATATCGCAAAACAGTTTATCTCAACGGTTTTTCCAAACGAACTCCCTGCCGACCTTCTAAAAGAGCTTGCAACCCACAAAGACTCAGAAATTGTTCGCATTCAATTCCTCGGTTCTCGAGCCTCGGATCCAATCATCACGGACTTACTGCGTAATTGCGATGTCCGAGCTAATATTCTCTATGGAAGTATTGACCACTTAAGATCCACCTTGTTTGGTACACTTACTATAGAACTCCTAGGAAACTCCGACCAACTCAAAGAGGCTCATCGCTATTTGGCAGCTCGCAAATTAAATGTGGAGGTGATTCACCGTGAGCTTTGATATCGCCTCACTTTTCCAGCTTATTCTGCCTGCAACCGGCGAAACTCTCTACATGGTAGTCGTTTCAACGCTGCTCGCCTACCTCATAGGACTCCCGTTAGGTATCATTTTGGTCGTCACCTCACCTGGGCATATCATGCCTAACCCTTGGGTTGAAAGAACTTTAGGAACCGTCATCAACATCTTGCGTTCCGCTCCGTTTATTATCCTTTTGGTAGCCTTAATCCCATTCACTCGCTCAATTATTGGTACATCCATTGGTACAACCGCTGCTATTGTCCCACTCGTCATCTCAGCTGCCCCTTTCGTCGCTCGAATGGTTGAAAGCTCCCTCAAAGAAGTACCCTACGGTGTTATCGAAGCAGCTTTATCCATGGGGGCATCCCCCCAACAGATTATCCAAAAAGTCCTTCTTCCAGAGGCAAAGGCCTCTCTTATTCTAGGCGTTGCCATCACGACAATCAGCGTCATCGGCTACACTGCTATGGCCGGTACCGTTGGCGGAGGTGGGTTAGGCGACTTGGCCATTCAATATGGTTATAACCGTTTCCGGACCGATATTATGGTCATCACCGTCGTCATTCTAGTCGTGATTGTTCAAATAATACAGTCCCTTGGAACCGCGCTGGCACGCAAGCTTACACATTAATCTTTGGCTATGAACCTCACTCTTTCCACACTTTATTAGCAGCACACCAAAAGTAAAACAAATAGGAGGAAGAAAATCATGTCAAGAATCAAAAACCATCGCTATTTTACCCTATTACTCGCTGTATTGGTCTCTCTTTCCCTCGTGCTCTCCGGCTGTGGCAGTACTACCGAAGCACCAAAAACCGGATCTGACACACCCTCAACTAACACTGTACTCAAAGTTGGTGCAACCCCAATACCTCATGCAGAAATCCTCGAACACATTAAACCAGCTCTACTCAAAGAAGGCATTGACCTCCAAATTGTGAACTACACTGATTATGTCCGACCGAACTTAGACTTAGATACTGATGATATTGATGCTAATTTCTTCCAACATACGCCGTACCTAGATTCATTCAACCAAGACCATTCCCTCAAGAATGTTTCCATTGCAAATGTTCACATCGAACCAATGGGGATCTACTCCAAGAAAATCACTAAACTAGATGACCTTAAAAATGGAGATACCATTGCTATTCCCAATGATCCCTCAAACGCCGGACGCGCCTTGGCCCTTCTAGCTAAAGCTGGAATCCTTAAACTTAAAGATGGAGTTGGGATTAAAGGAACAGTAAATGATATCCAGGACAATCCCAAGCAGCTTAAAGTAACTCCACTGGATGCTCCTCAGCTTCCTAGAGTACTGGAAGATCCCAAGGTCAATGCAGCAGTAATCAATACAAATTTCGCCATTGAAGGCGGACTTAACCCTATGAGCGATGCCATTATCATGGAAGATAAAGACTCTCCTTATGCTAATATTTTGGTTGTCAAAGACAGTCGCAAAAACGATCCTGCTTTACAAAAGCTTTCCAAAGCTTTAACTTCCCCAGATGTTAAGAAGTTCATAGAAGACAAATATCAGGGTTCGATTGTCCCAGCCTTCTAAAACCATATGAACCATCAGTAAAGCCACCCCACGGGGTGGCTTTTGTATATTAATTAATCTTATAAGATCGTAGAAATTATTATTGAATAAGGCAGTTATTACCTAGAGTACTATTCAGCTATATAGATGATTAGTCCGTTTAGGCCGAGTAAGATAATCCTTCCCTAGAAAGGAAACTTTACGGTTACCGTTGTCCCTTTATGATCTGATTCAAAATTTATCAAAGCTTTATGGCGTATAGCAATCCTTTGGCATATTGCGATCCCTAATCCGGTCCCTCGCTCTTTGGTTGTTAGAAACGGTGTACCTAATTGATCTAGAATATCAGGATCAACCCCTCCACCTTGATCACAGACTATGAGTATAATATTATTTTCACATATAGTTGTTCGAATAGTTAAGGTTGAACCTGATTGCATCGCTTCAAGCCCATTCCTTGCTAAGTTCAGAATCAACTGTCGAAGCTCGTTTCCACTTCCTAAAATGTCAGGGACTTCTTCAAGTTCAAGGACAATCTTCTTTTCTTGATTAATTGCATCCGCCGTCAAAAGAGGAGACAGAGCCTTAACTATTTGACTAATATTAATTTGATTAAAGTCCATTGATTTCTCTCTGGCTAAACTCAAAAAATCTGACAGTATCAAATTTGCCCTGTCTAGTTCATCTGTCATCAATTGATAAAACTCATGATAATCTAAGGTTTCCCCTTTAGATTGTAGCAGTTGTAGAAAACCGCGAACGGTTGTCAGCGGATTCCTTACCTCGTGAGCAATACTCGCTGCCATTTCTCCTAACATATTTAGTCTTTCTAAACGAGCCAATTCGCGGTCGGCTCTCCTTCTGTCGGTAATATCAATAAGCACCTTGAATACCAACCTAGATCCATCAGCATCTTTAAAGGGCTGAGAATATACCTCATAAATGCGATCCTCAAAAACCATCTCTTTCCATACAGCAGAATGGCTTCTCAGAACCATGGCAGACATACAATCAGGACAAGGAAATGGTAACTTTGCTATGACTTCAAAGCAGGGTTGATCTATACAGGGACCAAACTTTGCCCGAAAACTATTGTTTGCAAATCGTATTTTATGATTCTCTTCTTGAAGGTATATTAGACCAGGAAAGCTATTAAATAAGGAATAGAGACGATGATGTTCTTCCTCTACTGACTTTTCAATTTTTCTTCTTTCCTCAATGTTGCGGAGAAAAATCGAAATTCCGTTTTCTGTTGGATAAATGCTGGCTTCAACCCATTGCGCTAAGGACTGTGAATAGGTTTCGAACCGCATTGGAATCCCGTCATTCATAACTTTAAGACAGGCGTCGTTAATCGCTGGGCTCCCCGGTTCATGAGTTTCCCAAAAATCAGATCCTACAATATTTCCATCTAGCCCATTAGCCTCCCGGGCTTTAATCATAGCCTTATTGATATACGTTATGATCCATTGACGATTTACAGCTTCAAAGCTGTCTCCGATACTTTCCAGGGTATTTATCATCTCTTGATTTGCTTTAGCTAATTCATTTTCGGCAGCTTCTTTTTGCCGGATTTCACTTCGAAGTTGTTCATTAGTTTTTTCTAACTCATCTGTTCGGAAATTGACTAATTGCTCCAAACTTTCACGATACTGACTTAATTCCTTTTCTTTAAGCTCACTTTCAGTAATATCCCAGATAGATACAATTCGCAATCTTCGTTGATTAACCGTTATTTCATGGTTATTAATACGGACAGGAAAACAAGTTCCATCTTTCCTGACATGGATGGAATTATATTCATAGCGGTCATTATAAATCTTAGGCCCCATTTCCAGAAGGTCTTTCTGATGCCCCGGAGCACAAAGGACGTCATACATTGACTTTCCTATTAACTCAGCAGGACTATATCCGTGCATTTCAGCGTAGCGGGGATTAACTTTAAGCAATTCACCGCTCATGGCATCGGCAACGACCATACCCCAACTATTCTCAAGGAAAATCCGTTTCCAGATTTCATTATCTTCTCTAGCATCCGCTAAAGCCCCTTCCAGAAAAGCAACTCGTTGATTTAATTCCATGATTTTATTTGTTGACATTTTACACCACTTTTCAAATTAGATTGCGGCCATGTCCATGGAACTGACTTACATATTTTACACTAAAACAACCTTGAATCACGATTATCTTCGACAAATATCTTACTTATTCCTTCTTATGCGAATATTATATGGATTATGCCTAGCAGTGTATGTTACAAAAGCAAAAGAGCAATCGTCATCCTGAGCGCAAGCGAGGGATCTGGATCCTTCAGTCGTTCCTCCTTCAGGATAACATTGCAAATTTTAGAACTTTGTAACAAGCTCTAACAGCTTCAGTGAAATAGGAATAAATAACTCAGGTTATTAAGTTTGCTTAAAGGCCTGATTGTTTACCAGTCATGGTATTAACCTTTAACTTGAAGAGAGTGACCGCTGCTAATGAGGCGTCTGAAGGCAGCATTATATCATTTGCATAGTGTTGCATGATGATTTTCATTCCCTCTCGCTTGCCCACTAGGTCCTCGATAAATTCAACCTCGCCGAAACCAACCACACTCTGATACCGCATTGTCCAATTACATCCCTGCTCATGAGGTACTAGTTGGGTATCAATATCTACCTCAAAGCAAGCCTGAGTGTTTTCTCGAAGAATCAAAAGTTTTAGTCCCTCGTGAGCAGAATGAAAATACAACACTCCTTCTTTATAACCAAAATTCATAGGAATTATATAAGGCATATCTTTATAGGATACGGCTAATCGACAAACCTGTGCTTTCATCATGATCTCATCCAGTAAATTTTGATCTGTAATTTCCTTATCACTTCTTCGCATGTTTTAGCCTCTTTCTATAACTTATTTGAACTCTAACTAGAATTTATAAAGATTAAACATTCATAACCCATTTGTTGAAGGGAATACTACTTTAGAGATGACCCACTATTCCTAACCTCGCTCGCAAGAAAGTAGGAAACACCATGAAAATAGCTATTATGGGCGCCGGTTTATCCGGTTTAGCCTGTGCAATAACTCTAGAAAAGCACGGAGTACCTTTTACCATTTTTGAAAAAAGAAGTCAGGTTGGAGACCGTTTTGTTAATGGAGAAGCTTTAATAGCCGCTTTGACAAGACCGGTCAACGATCCCATTGCGTATCTTTCAGAAAACCATGGGATTTACCTACAAGCACTTAGCCCCATGCGTCATATCCTATTCTTTTCCGAAAAGGAACAATCAGTATTAAGCGGGCAGCTGGGGTTTATTAACCTTAGAGGGAGAGATTCCGAATCCTTCGAAAATCAACTTTTCAATCAGGTTAAGACTCCCATTAGGTTTAACTCCGAACATTCTTATGAACAATTACTACAGGATTATACACATATTGTACTTGCGACTGGCGACGCAGCCTACACCTCTAAAATCCAAGATTTCCAGACCGATCTCACAGTAACGCTAAAAGGTGCAACAGTCGAAGGAGATTTTGACCGACATAAGGTTGGCATTTGGTTAAACTATGACATTGCCCCTCAGGGATACGCCTTCCTTCTTCCCTATTCCGAAAAGGAAGCGTGCATTACACTCGCTTATCCTGACTATCCCGCAAATCGGGAGTTCGACTTGGAAAAACTATGGGAAAATTTCTACACATTAGTCTGTAGGGACTTCAATCAACCTTTGCATATTACTGATAGCTTTGAAATTACTCGCTATATTATTGGATTGTGCGAACACCCTCGAATCGGTAATACGTTCTTTGTCGGTAATTGCTTTGGGGCTGTAATGCCCGGCTTCGGATTTGGTCAGTTTGAATCCATTATGACGGGTATTTATGCAGCCCAGGATCTTTGTGGACTAGGTCACTATTCCGACCTTACTCAACCCTTCAGAGAAAGCTATAGAAACTCCTTAGTGCTGCGAAGAACACTTGAACGACTCAATAATTCTCATTTAGACAGTATAGTATCTCTTGTCCATCATAACATTGTTCAAAAGGTTTTGAATCATGAGAGGCTTAATCCCCTTAAACTTGCTAGTAGACTTCTTCGACCATGGGTTAACTAAAAAATGACTACTCCTCCACATGAACAATAGGGTTAGCAATCGCTAACCCCTTTTAGTTCCCAAATTGTTTTGGCTGAAGCTAGCTCCTGACCTTCAGCATCTTCCCAGAGTATAACATGTCTACATGCTATTGTCTTTACTCCTAGACCACTACTAATGCACTTTGAGCGGATGCTTGACCCGTAGGTTATTGCTTTTTTATAAGTGATTTCCAGAGCAGCAAGATGATATTTCTGATAGATGTCCTCTGGTACGACTTCTAACATCCACTGAAGATAGTTGGCATTATTGACATGTCCATTGGTATCAATATCACTTCGTCTAACGTTAAATATCTGTTCCTCTGCTCCTTCTTGCTCACTTGTACCTATCTCAACTTCACCAATAGGCTGTTCGAGAGCTCTCCTGGAGTCGAATCCATAGGCATCAAGAAATTCCGCGGGAATCCTTGAAGGACGCTTACTTTCCGTATTATAAAAAATCCACAAAGAGGCAGCTCTACCGATGATTCTTTGATTCTTGTCAGTGATTAAGAAATCCCTCTTTCCGTAAAAGCGCTCAAACCCAGCAGACCAAGTTACGATTATAACCTTTTCTCCTAATGCTGGGTAGCTGTCCATTTGAAGCTGCCACTGATTCAAAACCCAGGCGTGCTTTTGAGCCTTTAATTGTTCAATTCCCTGTCCGACTGCTTCAGAATGGGAAATTGCAGCATCCTCTAAATAGTGAAGTATCGTCAGAGGGGTAGCCTTCTCATAGCGATTTATTTCATGATAATGCACTTCAAATTCCATTTTAAATCTCTGATTCTTCATTTCTCTTTTTCCACCTTCGCTTACAAACAAATTTTGACAAGAACTCAACTTTGGATGGACAGAGCTTCCTCCGAAGAAGTTTCCCCTCCAAACTGAATATTATAGATTTGACGATACAGACCATATTGTTTTAGCAGTTCCTTATGATTCCCAGATTCCGCGATAGTTCCATTTTCAATAACAAAAATCTGGTCCGCCGCTAGAACAGTCGATAATCTATGAGCAATTACAAAACTTGTTCGATTCTTTAACAACGGTACCATTGCCTTTTGAATATACCTTTCTGATACGGAATCTAAAGAGGATGTCGCTTCATCAAGAATAACTATTCTTGGGTCCTTCAAGATAACTCGAGCAACAGATACCCGTTGCTTTTCTCCACCTGATAACTTAATACCTCTATTACCGACGATTGTTTTATAGTTATCAGGCAAAGTCATAATAAAATCATGAATATAGGCAGCCTTACAAGCCTCCATCATCTCTTTCAGAGTGGCATCCTTTTTGCCGTATCTTAAATTTTCTTCAATAGTATCATTAAAAAGGTATGGCTCTTGCATTACAATCCCAATTTGACTCCTAAGCGAATCCAAAGTTACATCCCTGATATCTCTATCATCTATCTTAATACTCCCTTTATTCACCTCATATAGTCTTGGGATCAGGTTAGTTATCGTAGTTTTCCCTACACCACTTGAGCCCACCAAGGCAACCATAGTTCCTGGATTTACTGAAAAACTTATATCCTCTAGAACTTTAACTTTACTATTATAGGAGAAATGTACCTTCTCAAAATCAACCTTACCTTTAATGACTCCCAACACAGTGGCGTTGGGCTTATTTTCAATCTCCTGTTTTTGATCTAAATAATCAAAAATTCTTTGAAATAAGGCTAAAGATCGGGTGATATCTATGTGGATATTAGATAGTTGCGAGACGGGTAGATAAAGCCTCCCCAACAATGCTACAAAAGCAATGATGCTCCCAATTGAAATCTCACCTTTGATAAATAAATATCCTCCATAAAAGTAAATGAGCATAGGTCCAATAGCAATAAAGGTAGTAATAGTCATCCTAAACCATCGGCCAACAAGGGATTCTTTTATTTGTAAGCCTATAACTTCGTTGTTAATTTGTTCAAATTTGGCTAACTCATCATTTTCCTTGGAAAAAATTTTTGTGAGTAGCGAGCCGCTAATACTAAAGGTTTCTTGAATGATCTGGTTAAGATCACTGATTTTCTCTTGACTCTTAGTTGCAATTTTCCATTTTAGCTTCCCTACTTTTCTTGTAGGGATGATAAAGGTTGGAAGTATAATCATGCCAACCATAGCAAGCTTCCAGTTCATTGATATTAAGACAATTGCCGTCGAAATTAACACTACAAAGCTGGTTAGAGCATTCACGACAGTTGTGTTGAATATTTCCTGAATTCCATCAATATCACTCGTAATTCTTGTAATGATCTCTCCGGGTTTAGCAGCTGTGTAAAAATTCAAGGACATATTCTGTAAATGTTTATACATTTGGTTTTTCATATTTAAGACTATATGCTTAGAGATCCAAATACTAAGATAGGACTGTGCTACTTGCAAAAGCCCTAAGATCACAGTAATTGCAACTGAAATCAAGATTAATAAACTTAACATTACTAGATCTTTTTGTGGTAAAGCAGTGTCGATAATAGTTTTGATAAGTACCGGAGGGACAAGCCCTAGTATAGAAATAACTATGATGATCCCAATTACCAAAACCATTTTTGTCCAATATGGACTAAAATAGCTCATTATTCTTGCAAGCATCTTTCTGGTAACCTTTGGCATCTGTATATCGTCACTTGCAAATCTCAATCTGCCGATTCCTTGTTTCAAACTATCAACTCCTACGCTTGACAAGCTAACCCCTTTATCATTATAGCATAGTTGTATCCTTTAGGAGTTAAGGCCAACCGCAGCACCTCATACCATAACGTTATTTTGAAATTATTTTCAGACTTTTCAGTTTTATTTTTTGGGACAACGTTTAATTTAAGGATAGAACCTAATAAATAACATAAACTACAACACAAACCGAATTAACAAAACTTAGCTGCGGAGGAGGACCTTCGATGTATAAGTCTGAGAAGAAAAACATGTCAATAGCCGTCCACCCCGGACTACGACGGATCTTATTAACAACCCCAACTCAGGAATCTTTGAGTACGATTATTGAATACCAACTCTTTGAGCAACCCGATCCACCCCTAGCAGAGGACATTCTTTGCCTATTGCCCTCTTGGGAACAACAAGCCTTAGCGGGAAACGAAGTACTGCCCACCCTCATTCAACACATTTACAAGCACTGTTTTAATATTAAAAATGAGAAAATGATTGAGGCTAACCTCTTACGCATACGTATTTTAGCCTCAACGCCCGGAATGATATCTTTTCCAGCACTTGAAATTCAAGAACACCTTGTTCGATTCTTGCAAACATCCGACAGTTTGGCAGACCTTCCTGAACTAGAGGTAGTGTCTTTTTCTGAGAAAGAAATTCAGCCCCTCACCTCTGATTTAACTCGTTTCCGACTAACTCCGCACAGCCGCCGTTATATCCAAAACCTATTTCACCCTGAACGACGAGAAGCCATACTATCTGTTTTAGCGTATATTGTTAAGAATTACCCCCTGCTATCCACCTGCCGTCAAGCTTATGCCCTTATGCTATCTCTCGATAACCCTGACATCTGGGGGAACCATCCCTTTTGCGTTCGACTAATCGCCAATCGCTTTTGGGATAGTAAGCTAAGGAAGACCAAAGAAGCATAAGCCTTCTGGCAATGATTTTAGCGCAAAACTATGCCTTCTGCCTGAAACTAAAATTTTTTATTCATTAGTGATTTCCCCCAAGCGGCATGGGAGTCTGATTGGTTAAAAATTCGTTCACTTTAAATATATAAACCGTTCCATACTTGGAATATAGGGGGACCATTCGTCGTCTGGGTGGTCCTCTTTTGCTTGCTCAAATTGATAAAGTTCGGCATCCATAGCATCTGCGTAGTGAATCACTAAAGCTTCCATTAACTTTGGCCTCTTAGGAGATTGCCATTCATATTTACCATGGTGACTCGTAAGAATATGCACTAACTTTGAACGGAGTTCGCGTGGAAAACTTGGAATCTTGGCGATCTCCTCGGTTAAGAGTTCGATCCCTAAGATAATGTGCCCCAGTAAACGGCCTTCCGTTGTAAACTTAATCCCGCGCTCATAGGAATACTCGCGAATCTTACCGATATCATGCAAAAGAGCACCCGTCACGACCAAATCGCGATTTATCTGTGAGTAATTGCTTGAAATTCCATCCGCAAGCTCCGCCACTCTAACGCTGTGCTCCCAAAGTCCACGAAGATAGGCTTGATGAATTTTTATGGCTGCTGGGGCCTTCCGATAAGCAGATCCCCATTCTGGATGGCGGAAAATCTGCTCAAGCAGGGCTTTAAGCTCTGGTCGGACTATCTTCTTCATAAGAAAATATAAACGTCTTTCTAACTCATCTGCTGCAACTGGGGAACTTGGCAACAAATCTGATAAATCTACCTCTTCTTTCCGAACCATTTCGATTGTTTCAACCGTTAGATCAAGAGAGCCACGGTACTCAGATGCAACACCCTTAATGCGAAAAATATCCTCATCTTTTAGCCACACAAGAACTTGCGGGTTGTAGCTCCACATTTTTCCTTGCATCATTCCTGACCGATCTTGGCAAGACAAGGAGAGATAGGCACCGGGTTTTTGCCTAAAAGGGACTTCTTTCCATTCATTAATCAATAAGAGCCCTTCAAAGCGTTCTCCCGCTTTACAATCTTTTAACATATTAATCATCCTTTCTTTTCAAAACCTTTTATAATCAGTTTAACAGACTACCTAGACGTTTCTGTATTTGGAAATGAAAATTGACCTTTCGGGAATATTAACTATAGCAGAGGGACTTGTTTTTTTGAACTAAACATATGGAACACCCACTCCAAGGAAGTGGGTGCCAGAATCCTACTAAAAAGCGAGGGGTTAAAAAATGGAAGTAATCAAAGACCTTTTGATTGTAACTGGAAGAATCTTCACGATTATTCCTTTATTATTAGTTGTCACTATCTATATGGGGAAACGTGCCATAGGCGAACTTCCCGTTTTCGACTTTCTAGTTATCATTACCTTAGGAGCAATAACAGGAGCAGATCTTGCAGATCCAAAGATTTCTCACATACATACTGGTGTGGCAATCATTATTATTGGTTTGTTCCAAAAGGCTACAACTACCCTAATTATTAAGCATCGTAAGTTTGGTCACTTAATTACCTTTGACCCCACAATTGTCATTCAAGATGGACAGTTCATCATAAATAATCTCAAACGGATTCGTTATTCCATCGACAACGTTCTTCACATGCTTCGGGAAAAGGACATTTTTGATGTTAAAGACGTACGATTAGGTATTATTGAAGCAAATGGAAAGTTATCAGTCTTGAAACAAGACCTTAAACTCTCTGTAACCTTAGAGGATATGAACCTAACAAAGAAGAGTTCTTCATTATCTTACCCAGTAATCGTCGATGGAGAAATCTATGGAAATGTATTGCAAAAATTAGAGCTTTCGGATGACTGGCTCCAGCAACAGTTATTAAACCTTAATATCAAAGCTATCCGGGAGGTTTTCTTTGCCTCCGTCAATAATAAAAAGGAACTTCATGTTTCTCTTAAAAACTACGAGGAAGACAAACAAAACCTCGCCCCTTTATCAAATTAGTCCATGGGTCTCATTTGACGAGCTTTGAAGGGTATGCACCCATGGTCCTGTGGCGATTAATATCCTCCAATCCCTTGCAACCAAAAACAGACATGATAGAATAGGATATGGACGTTAAGGAGGTGAATCCACTGTCGGATCCTAACCTTACAACGAGTATGAGTATGACTATAAACATTACACAAAAGGCACTGAAATTCCTCCAGAAAGCCAAAAAAAAGAAGCTTTACATAAAACGCCTGGTAGTCACTCAATGCTGTATTCCGATCTCTACTCCACCAACCGTACGCAAAGGAAGTCCTCGTAAACTTGATGATTATTATCAGTTTAATGTAAACGGAATTACGGTATATTATGATCGCAACTTGATTCGAAAGCCGGAATTAACCATTGATACTCAAGGGCTGGGTTTTTACGAACGATTAGTGGTTTCGGATTGGGTCATCAGATACTGAAGTCGGCCTTTTAGGCCGACTTTTAAATATTAGAATTACTTGTCTGAATACTTTCAAGGGTATTGCCTGCCGATTACTTCAAGACTTGTAAACTCATTTTGTAATAATAAATTAACTCATTAAACTCCTCTGGTAACCCGTTTTCTCGAATTAACTTTTGAGCTTTTTTTAACAAATGCTTATGTACTTCTCCCCGGCTAATTAGAAACTTAATCATTTTTTTCATGTTTAAATCATTTGTCATTTCTAAATGTTGCTCATATAGTCGGCCCACTCTTGTTTCCGTCTGTATATCCACCTGTAGCATGTTAAGAACATCAAGACTCTGGTCGATATGCTCGACTCCCCAGGGAACCCCTTGTGCATTAGCCAAGGTTAGCGGTGGTCCTCCCAGCTTTTTAATGGCTACTGAAATCAATTCCATATGCCCTAATTCTTCAGCAGCGATTATACCCAGTAGTTCTCGAACATGTCGGTTTGAGATGTTCGACCGCTGATTAAAGTATTGTATCGCTGATGATAATTCACTATCGATCCCTGCATAATGTTCTATTAACACGTTCGCAAACTCTGGATCTTGACGTTCAACATGGATCGGATAAAACAAACGCTTGTGGTAATTGAACACTTTCATCCCACCCTCTATTTAAAGAATCCTGCTCTCTATTATATGGTGGCAGAATCCGCTACGTTCAAAAGTTACTGAACTTATAGTTGAGCATTGAGATTTCAGAAATGTACAGGTTGTAACACTTCCCTCCCCTCATTCATAGACTACTTTGGAGGGAGGGAAGGATAAGTGTTATTATGTTGTCCTAATTGTCAGAGCATGGATCACTTAAGCAAGTGGATTCAATATACTGCTCAAACTCTACAAATGAACATAATCCCAGCGGCAAAGAATCCAGTCTATATCTGCCCAAAATGTTTGAATAGTTCTCCTAGTATAACTTTACCCCGGATTAACCATTAGCTCCAACTTAAATACCTTACAACCTTCATTTCAGACGGGGGGTAACGAAACTTTAGTTTCATTACCCCCCGTTTTTTGCCCAATCGTAAGACTTCCACTTCAAGGCGAAACACTATTACATAGCCTGCCTTTATATTAGGAACATTGTAGTATCTCCCAATGATAGATAAAAAAAAACCCTCATATTCAAATGAGGGGTAAAAGAAAGAAGGGGAGAAAAATGAGAAGAATATTTATGTCAACCGCCAAAAGTACGGGGAATCCTTTGTTGGTTTTATTATAGAACAAGAGTGTTACATTCCCATGAACTTTGTGTGAAGAATATGTTAAACCTTATAATGGTAGTTCCTATTCAGGTAGGCCTTTCAACCCAATATCTCGACGAAAATGCGCCTTGGGAAAGTCAATTTGATCCACAAGAACATAAGCCTTTTCCCGAGCCTCTTGAAGTGTTCGTCCTCCAGCGGTTATCCCCAACACCCGACCCCCAGTACTTACAAGTTGTCCCTCACTAATTCCAGTTCCGGCATGAAAGATGACCGCATCCAGATCTCTCTCCACAGGTAACCGAATCGGAACCCCCTTTGTGTAAGCTGAGGGATAACCCTGAGCAGCCATGACAACACAAACTGCGACCTCTTCTTTCCAGTTCAACTGGATCTCAGATAGGCTTTCTTCCGTGCACGCCCAAAGAATTGGCAACAGATCTGATTCCAATCGTTTCATCACGACTTGGGTTTCGGGGTCCCCAAACCGAACATTGTATTCCAATAATTTGGGGCCTTGCTTCGTTAACATCAAACCTAGAAAAAGCACTCCTATAAAGGGGGTCCCCCGTTCTTGCATAACCTGCAAAGTAGGATTGACCAGTTCGCGCATAACAGTATTCTCAAGTTCGGGCGTCCAAATTGGTGGAGGGCTATAAGTACCCAGGCCTCCAGTGTTGAGCCCCATGTCTCCCTCTAAGGCCCGCTTATGGTCTTGAACAGGAACCATCGGCAAGGCTGTTGCCCCATCTGAAAAGCACAACAAGCTAACTTCTTGTCCTTCTAAGAATTCTTCAACAAGCAACTTTTTACCAGCTAAACCAAAGTTGCTGCCTTCCATAATTTCATCTACAGCTTGGAGGGCAGTTTCCTTATCCATCGCTACAATAACACCTTTGCCCGCCGCTAGACCGTCTGCCTTCAAAACACAAGGAGCTCCAATGGTGTGAATGAATTTTTTGGCCTGCTCAGAGTCTTCAAAGACTTGCCACTTTGCTGTTGGGATCTTAGCACGTTCCATAATCAACTTAGCGAAGGATTTACTCCCCTCTAATTGAGCTGCTGCCTGAGTCGGCCCGAAGATCCTCAGACCCGCCTCCAGAAAGGCATCAACAATCCCTAAGCTCAAAGGGTCTTCCGGCCCAACTACGGTTAAATCAATCTTCTCCCTGCATGCAAACTCCACTAATCCAGCGATATCCTCGGCAGAAATAGGGACATTCCACATCGCGGTCCCAGCATTTCCCGGTGCCACAAATAATCGTTCTAGTTCTGGGCTTTGAGCCAGTTTCCAGGCCAAAGCATGCTCCCGCCCGCCGTTTCCTACTACTAATACTCGGTGTTTACTCATTGTTTCACCTCGTTTCGCAATTTCACATGAGATCAACGCGATCCGTAAACGGACTTTCATCAAGTCTCAATAGCTGAACAAATTCCTTAATGCTGGAAATGTCGGCGATGCGTGAAAACCATGATGATGTTTAAGCGATTGGCCGCTTCGATAACCGCGGCATCTTTAAGAGATCCTCCTGGTTGAACAATCCCTCGGATCCCGGCCTTGGCAGCCTCTTCAATCGAGTCAGGGAAGGGAAAGAAAGCATCCGAAGCTAAATATGCACCTTTAGCGTTATCACCCGCTTGCTCTAGTGCTATCTTAACGGACCCTACTCGATTCATTTGCCCGGCTCCAACACCCAGTGTACGTCTATGGTTGGTAACTACAATGGCATTTGATTTAACATGCTTCACAATCCGCCAGGCAAAATCAAGGGCCTCTAGATCCTCTTCCGAAGGTTTTTGTTCGGTCACGACATCCCATTCGCTAACTAGCGTTGTCCCTTGATCCACTTCTTGAATGAGATATCCGCCTTCAATACTTCGGGAAACCCAGCCAGGTTTAGATTTACCTAATTCCCCTCTTCCTACCACAAATAGCCGAAGATTTGCTTTAACACTTAGAATCTCTCGAGCTTCTGGACTGAATTCCGGAGCAACAATAACTTCATAGAATCGATCTTTAAGCACTTCTGCACATGACAGATCTACCACACGGTTAAAGGCAATAATTCCACCAAAAGCAGAAACTGGATCTGAGGCAAAGGCTAATTCATATGCTTCGAGGGGGGTCTGGCCCTTTGCGACTCCACAAGGATTGGTGTGCTTAATAATGGCCGCTGCACAGGATTCAAACTCACGCACAAGCTTCCAGGCGGCATTCATGTCAATCCAATTATTGTAAGAAAGTTCTTTCCCTTGGAGTTGCTTACCATTAGCCAGGGTTCCCACCCCGGCTTCTGAATTGATATAAAAGGCGGCCTTTTGCTGGGGATTCTCTCCATAGCGTAACTCTTGAACTTTTTGAGCAGTTATACGCAGTGTCTCAGGAAAACTGCTGGTAGGCTCAAGCTGCCGTTCTAAATACCCAGCAATTAAACGATCATATTCAGCAGTATGCGCGAAGGCTTCTGCTGCTAGCCGCTTTCGCATACCCGCGGGTACATTTCCCATTTCGCGAAGTACGCTAATAACTTCTTCATATGATTCTGGGTTGACCAATACCACAACCCGCCCGTGATTCTTAGCTGCGGCGCGAACCATCGTTGGTCCCCCAACGTCAATATTCTCTATAGCTTCTTCAAAGCTTACACCAGGCTTGGCAATTGTCTCCCGAAAAGGATAAAGATTAACCACAACTAAGTCAATATAGCGAATCCCATTTCTCTCCATTTGCTCCATATGTTCGACACTATCCCGCGCCAAAATTCCACCATGAATTAATGGATGAAGCGTCTTAACCCGCCCATCTAAAACTTCTGGGAAACCCGTGACCTCGCTCACATATTTCACTGGGACATTGGCTTCATCCAACGCTTTGTATGTACCACCCGTCGAAATCAATTCAAAGCCTAAATCCACAAGCTCACGTGCAAAAGCAACAATTCCTGTCTTATCCGAAACACTTATTATAGCTCTTCGCTTCATCCCAATCACTCCTATTGCAAAATCTTTACTTGACGCCCAGTCCGCTCTACCTTCCCCAAAGCCAACAAGCGTACAGCCTCCGTATAGAGGCGATGTTCTACCGCTAAGATTCTATGGGATATACTTTCTTCCGTATCCTCTGGTAATACCGGTACTGCTTCCTGCAAAATAATCGGGCCGCTATCTAATCCTTCATCGACAAAATGAACAGTGCATCCACTGACTTTGACCCCGTACTCAAGCGCCTGGCGCTGAGCATGAAGACCGGGAAAAGCAGGGAGTAAAGAGGGATGGATATTAAGGATAGGGATATGCACTTGACGCATAAACTGGGGACCTAAAACCTTCATATATCCAGCAAGAAGTAATAACTCCACTTGGTTTTCTTTCAGCCAACTCAAGATATCTTCCTCCTGCCCTCGACGATTGCGGTAATGGTTGGTTTGAAAAACACGAGTTGGAATTCCTGATTCCTCTGCTCGCTTAAGTGCCCCAGCCCTTAATTGGTCTGACCCGACAGCTACAATCTCAATAGGAAGAGCCCCACTTTGATGAGCATCAATTAACGCTTGGAGATTACTCCCTCGACCTGATGCCAAAATTGCTGTCCTCATAAGCCACCCCTTCTCCCCTTACCACACTTCCGATAATAAAGCTTTTTTCGCCCAGCTCATCAAGTTTACTGCACACACAATCCTTATCCTCCTCGCGTACAATAAGCACGAAACCAATCCCCATATTGAAGGTTCGATACATTTCTGACCAATCAACATCTCCTAATCGTTGAAGCAATTCAAAGATTGGAGGGCGTTCCCAGGCAGACGGATCAATTCGCACGCCCAATCCCTCGGGTAATATCCGTGGAACGTTATCCGTTAACCCTCCCCCGGTAATATGAGCCATGCCAAGAATTTGCCCACCGGGAAGAAGTGACAATATTGACCTAACATAAATACGGGTTGGGCGAAGCAGTGCCTCCCCGAGGGGTTCACCTAACTCCGGGAATAGCTCATCTAAGGAATATGTAGCAAAGATCTTACGAGCTAGGGAATAGCCATTGCTATGAAGCCCCGAGGATGGCAACCCAATAAGTAGATCTCCAACCCGTATCTTTGAGCCGTCGATTAACTGGTCTTGATTCACCACTCCTACGGAAAAACCTGCAATATCATACTCATCTTCGCCATAAAATCCAGGCATTTCTGCTGTTTCTCCCCCGATTAGAGCACACCCCGCCATTTCACACCCTCTGGCAACTCCACCTACGACCTCTGCCAGCCGTTTTGGTTCTACCTTGCCAACTGCTAAGTAATCGAGAAAATACAAAGGTTCTGCCCCTTGAACTAATATATCATTAACACACATAGCCACAGCATCTTGTCCAATGCTATCATGACGATTCATTTGAAAGGCTAGGCGCAGCTTAGTACCGACACCATCAGTTCCAGAAACAAGAACTGGGTTTGGATACCTGGTCAAATCCAATTTAAATAGTCCGCCAAACCCCCCGAGTCCACCGAGTACCTCTGGTCGAAGAGTCCGAGCAACCGCTGGCTTGATGCGTTCTACCACTTCATTCCCTGCCTGAATGTCAACACCCGCGTCTCGGTATGAGTATCCCAACGTTGGTTCCTCCTTAGATTTCAAAATTGTTCTTACCTCGGTTTAAACTCGAAACTGAAATAGGATAGGCCCCGTTAAAGCAAGCCAAGCAAACATCCTCCGTACCCAGCGCCCGAAGCAATCCCTCTTCTGAAATATAGTGTAAGGAATCTGCCCCAACATACTTCCGAATTCCTTCAACATCCAACCGATTGGCGATAAGCTTTTCCCGTTCTGCGGTGTCAATTCCATAGAAACAGGGATAGGCCACGGGAGGAGAACTGATTAAGAAATGGACCTCCTTGGCGCCGGCCTTCTTGACCATTTCAACAAGTTTGGAACTAGTTGTTCCTCGGACGATGGAATCATCGATCATCACAACACGTTTGTCTTTCAGAACACTTGTATTCGCATTGAGCTTAAGCCTAACGGCGACTTCTCTCATAGCCTGGGTTGGTTGAATAAAGGTTCTTCCAACATAACGATTCTTGATAAGTCCTTCTCCAAAGGGTATTCCTAGTGCAGTAGCATACCCTAAGGCCGAAGCAGTTCCAGAGTCTGGAACTGCAATCACAAGATCAGCATCAATCGGACATTCTCGTGCCAGTTCGATACCCATCTGCCGACGACTTTCAGCGATATTCAACTGATCCATTGTACTATCTGGCCGCGCAAAATAGATGTATTCGAAAGCGCAAGCTGCTCGCTTCATTTGGTTGAGCCCTCGACGTGAATGTAGTCCCTCTTCATCGATCACAACAATTTCACCAGGTTCTACATCTCTTACAAACTCTGCTCCGATAGTATCCAAGGCACAACTTTCGGAGGCTAGACAATAACAACCACCCAGCCTCCCAATACATAAGGGGCGAACACCATGTGGATCCCGAATTCCGAAGAGCTTATCTTCTGCTAAGATTACCAGGGCATATGCACCACGGAGGTCCATCATAGTCTTGACCAGTGCGTCTTCAAATGAATCCCGGCGATACCGAGAAATAAGGTTAATAATTGCTTCCGTATCAACCGTCGTTTGAAAGACCGCCCCTTTCTTCCCCAACTCTTCTCGAAGGTCAGAAGCATTGGTCAAGTTTCCGTTATGAGCCAAGGCCATCATGCCTTTTTGATAGTGTACCACTAAAGGTTGGGCATTTGCTAGTAGGCTTGATCCTGTTGTAGAGTAACGAACATGCCCAATCGCCATTTTTCCCTTCAAGCCCTCCACAATACTATCGGAAAACACTTCTGACACTAATCCCATTCCTTTATGCAAGTCAATGCTTCGACCATCTGAGACCGCAATCCCAGCGCTTTCCTGCCCACGGTGCTGTAAAGCATAAAGTCCGTAGTAAGTTAGACGGGCGACCTCCTGATCGGGAGCATAAATCCCAAAGACTCCACATTCCTCTTTTGGTTTGTCATCTCCGTATTCGAACATTTGCGGTCCCTCTTTCTACCTTAGTTCCGAGCTTATTTCTCAACCTATGAAAGGACCGCTTTAACTCTACGATAAACCTCTTGATACGCTTCTTCAACCTTTCCTAGATCCCGTCGGAATCGATCCTTATCCAGCTTCTCTCGTGTTTCAATATCCCAGTAACGACAGGTGTCTGGAGAGATTTCATCGCCAAGATAAACCTTTCCATCACAAAGACCAAACTCTAGTTTAAAGTCAATCAGCTCAATCCCTGCCTTTACTAAGATGTCTTGAAGTAACGCATTCACTTTTAAGCCCATAACCTGTATTTCTCGAGCAATATCCACACTTGCCCAGCCCATCGCATCAACATGAGATTCATTAACCAACGGGTCTCCTAGTTCATCGTCTTTATAATACAATTCCACAACTGGTTTGGAGAGCACGAAGCCTTCCTCGACTCCTAAGCGCTTGGAAAGACTCCCAGCCACAATATTACGAACAACGACTTCTAGGGGAATCATGTCTAGACGTCTTACTACCATATCCCGATCGCTTAACAGTCGAACGAAGTGGGTTGGAATACCCCCTTTTTCTAGCTCCTCAAAGAAGAGTGCTGATAACTGGTTGTTAACGAGTCCTTTATCTACAATTTGTCCCTTCTTCTCACCATTAAAGGCTGTGGCATCATCTTTGTAGGCTACCCAGAAATACTCATCTTGATCAGTGTCATAAACCCTCTTAGCTTTGCCCTCATACCTTAATTCTAACTTTTCCATAAATATCCTACCCCTTTCGATAATAAGTTTCAAATTCATTACTATCTCTTAAAACATTCCTTCTCCGTACTCGTAGGGGCAATTCATGAATTGCCTCTGCCTTTACATCCTCGGAGCTTACTATTCCCGATGCTCATATACTCTCGAAGGTAACATATCCTCTAAACTAGCTCTAAACGCTTGAAAATATCCGCTACATGCTTCGTATGGTAGGCATAATCAAACAATTCGCCAATTTCTTTTTCATCTAAATATTCCCGTATACTCGTATCCTGAGTAATTAAATCCTGAAATTGTTCTTTTGTGTTCCAGGCTTCCATAGCGTTGCGTTGAACTAAAGCATATGCCATTTCCCGACTGATGCCCTTATCAACAAGGGCCAACATGACACGTTGAGAAAATATCAGGCCAAATCCCTTGTCGATGTTTACCCTCATTTGCTCAGGGAACACCTCCAGTCGATCGATGAGCTGAGTCATCTTATGCAGCATATAATCTAAAGCAATAGTACTATCTGGTAAGATCATCCGTTCTGCCGAAGAATGTGAGATATCCCGCTCGTGCCATAAAGCCACATTTTCCAGTGCTACTTGAGCGTTGCCTCGAATAACTCGGGCCATGCCGCAAATACGTTCCGGCGTAATGGGGTTTTTCTTGTGAGGCATAGCTGAAGACCCCTTCTGTCCTTTCCCAAAAGCCTCTTCAACTTCATGAACATCTGTTCGTTGTAAATTGCGTAACTCAGTTGCAATTTTATCAAGGGAACTGGCAATCCCGGCCAGCGTGGTCATGAAGAAGGCATGCCGGTCACGTTGAAGTATTTGTGTAGATATCAAAGCTGGCTTTAAATTAAGCACTTTACAAACATGCTCTTCGACTTGAGGATCTACATTGGCAAAGGTTCCCACTGCCCCAGAAATTTTTCCAACCCGTATCTCCTCCCGAGCAAACACTAAGCGCTTCTTTTGACGTCTCATTTCATCGTACCATAAGGCAAACTTCAGGCCTAAGGTAATCGGTTCAGCATGAATCCCATGGGTTCGCCCCATCATTAGAGTATCCTTATGCTCAATCGCTCTGCGACGTAAGACTGCCGCTAGTCCTTCCATTTTAGCCAACAAAATATCCGATGCCTCTACTAATTGTAAAGAAAGGGCTGTATCAAGAATATCCGAAGAAGTAAGACCTAAATGAATGTGTTTTCCCTCATCTCCCACATTCTCTGCAACATTGGTTAAAAACGCTAACACATCATGTTGGGTGATTTCCTCGATCTCTTGTACCCTTTTCCATGAGAAGGTCGCCTTCTTCCGAATAACCTCTACCGCCTCATTCGGAATCTTGCCGAGTTTGGCCCATCCTTCGCAAGCAGCAATTTCTATTTTTAACCATAATGCGAGGCGATGCTCATCAGTCCAAATTTCTCCCATTTCAGGAAGTGTATAACGTTCGATCATGCTTGGGTCTCCTTATTAAATAAATTAGAATCGCAGCCACTTTAATCCTATTTTCCTTCCCTCACTCGCGCTTGCAATGCTTCATCCTTAGCTTCTAGATCGTTCAACATTTGGGCTCGATAGTTTTTAACTTGAATACTTAAAACTTGATCCTCAGTTGCTAAAATCTGAACCGCCAGTAACGCCGCGTTGCGGGCCGCACCAATGCCTACTGTAGCTACTGGAATTCCAGGCGGCATCTGCACGATGGAATAAAGAGCGTCAACCCCTTCTAAAGCCCCGCTGCGCATCGGCACACCAATTACTGGTAAGATTGTAGCACCTGCCACAACCCCAGGTAAATGGGCTGCTAACCCTGCTGCCGCAATAATGATCTTACCCCCTTGGGCCTCAAATTCCTTCACCCAGTCTACAGTTCGTTCCAAGGCTCTATGAGCAGATGAAATCTTCACTTCGTAATCAAGATCAAATTGACGGAGAATCTTCATTGCGTCCTCCATAACCTTTAAATCTGAATCGCTTCCCATAATAACTCCAACTTGACTCAAAACTAATCCCCTCACTTTTTGACTTTTTAAAAGAATGCTTGAAAGATCAATGATATAAAAAAACCAGGCCGGGCAGAATTCACATCCATCAAAACAGAGTGAAACCTACCCGCCTGGGCTTTTATCCCTTCGGTGTAATTTGATTTTGTAATCAAACCTGTACCACTTGGACAAAGAAAACTTGGCTACTAACAATTTCATTTGCCCTAGGTACACTTTCGCTCATAGTCAGACCATTTACGGCGGCCTGGTAGAAACTCGTGGACCATATCTCCACTATTATATGAACTCCTTATTTAATTATCCGAATCCCGATTAATTCTGAGCTCAGCTTTCATTCTCATTGATAAGCCTATTCTACAAGAAGGTGGTATCCAGGTCAATAGAAAATCGAACATTAATTAATATTTTATCAAAAATGTTCGATAAGGCAGCGTTTGATCAACAAATGACCCTGCAATCTTACTTGCAGGGCCATTGTTATTTGACTTACACCATTAAGGCTTAAACGTCTAATCGTATTTTGTTTGTCTCGAGACATAGAACCTAAGCCTTTGCTGGAGGACTCGAGGATGCGGATTGTTCTTCAATAACTTTATCTTTAACAAATATTGAATTCTTCGAAAGAATACTATACTCTCCATCATTATTAATAATTCGAGAAATATGTCTTATCGGAAGGTTACAATGATCACAGTATCCATGGGCAAAATATTTTTTTGCTTTAGATATTTCTTTAGTTTTATGCAGATCTTTGCCGCACTGTGGACATGAAATAATTACCTTATCTAACAGGTTTTTTAATTCTAAAATCTTCTCCTCATTTTCTCTTTGAACTTTTTCCCAATTGATGATCACTTTTTCGGAGAAATTATAGACTTTCTTAAAGATTTCCGCTGTATAAATAGCATCACTTAAAGCATCGTGAAAAGGAAACGTTTTTTCAATTTCCAGCGCTTCCACAGCACTTTCTAAACTCGGCTGTTTATTTAGTCCCTCAAAATGCATGTATATTTGCTGAATATTAATAAACCTATCTAACGATAAAGATTTGAAACCAAAAAACAAACTATTATCTCTTAAACCCAAAATATCGTCGTGCCCCCAAGAACATAGGACAGAATCTCTTCCTACCCATGAGTTAAAGCTCTCAATTGTCTGAACAAAAGGCGTTCCTTGGTTGACTGTCCTTGTATCGATAGTCGTTTTCTTCTTTACATAGGGATTGATCCGTTTATAAATGACAGGCCTAATGATTGAATTGAACTGGTCAATAGTTTCTAAGCTTTCGTTTAGTTTAACTGCACCAATCTGGATGATTTCACTTTTAAGAGCAGGATTAGCGTAATCCCATTCATTGAATTTAAAAAACATGTTGAATTCCAAATCGAATACTATATAATTCATTGTCCCCTCCTCTACACCTGTTTATTATAATACCTTCCAACAATAAACGCACGCACATACTTCCAGTTAAAAACCTAAGTATTCTACTATTATTGGCAGATTTCTTTATTGTCATTATTTCACTAAAAAATATGATGTGATTTTCTGGAGCCCATCATAAATTCAGGGGCTCCTTAATCATAAAAACAGAGACACCTACAAGAATCTTTCTTGAGAGGTGTCTCATTAACTATATTCTTCCTGATTACCAAAAGCTTAGCTGTTTATAGGAGCTGATCTTCTGGTATTGATTCAGTAGACCGTCTAATTGCTGACTAACTTCGACAACTTCGCTATCGACAAGGTTACGTGTCATAGCAAATTTATTTAGTTTCTTACGAAGTACTTCGATTCTTTTCAAAAGTTTCTTTTCCACACGGATTCCTCCTGAAATGTCATTCTCAAGAAGATTTTATTGCTTTATTGATGAAATAGCAAGAATAAATTTTCCATTAAAAGGTAATCATTTGTCGTAAAATGACTGTTTTTTCTGATATTAATCATTATCCAATTTTTGGTATTGATTTTTGTTTGTTTACGTCAAAACTACGCTACCAAGGGGTTTATAGCCTACCTTTAGGATCCTAGCCTTTCGAGGTTAACTCGATTGCGTCCTTCATGTTTTGAACGATAAAGAGCGCGGTCAGCAGCAAGGATCATGTCCTCTGGTCTAGCAGTTTGATCAGGGAATCTAGTTATGATTCCTAAGCTCACTGTTACATAATCCGCACACTGAGAATTACTGTGCGGAATTCTTAGCCTTTCGATACTTGCCCGTAATTCTTCAGCGATAATGCCTGCCCCTATATCATCCGTGTTTGGAAGGACCACGGCAAACTCTTCCCCTCCATAACGGGCTATGAAATCTCCCGGACGCCTCAACGCCTTTTTTAGAGTAGATGCTACAGTTATTAGACAGTCATCTCCTTTAAGATGACCATATGTATCGTTAAACGCTTTAAAAAAGTCAATATCAAGCATAATCAATGAAATTGGGCTTCCTTCCCGTTTTGCCCTCCTGCACTCTTGAAGAAACCCCTGATCAAATTGCCTTCGATTAGCTATCCCAGTAAGCCCATCAAGAAACGAAAGATTCTGAAGCCTCTCGTTAGCCGCTTTTAATTGACGGGTTACTTCAAGTAGTTCTGATTCCCGAGCTTTTCGTCGAGCCGTTTCATGTTTTAATCGTAGTGCAGAATGAACCCTTGCCAATAACTCTACCTTATCAAGAGGTTTCTTAATATAATCCATAGCCCCTGCGGAAAAAGCTAATTGCAGATCATCTTTATCCGTTGTCGCAGTCACCATTATGACTGGTACATCCACGAATTCCTCACGCATCTTAACATTTCGGCATGCCTCAATGCCATTAATCTCTGGCATAAGGATATCCATCAAAATTAGATCAAGGTCGACCTTTCCTCGATCTGATTGGCCATCCAGAAGCTGATAAAGTTCCCTTGCAGATTGGACAGTAATAATATCTACATAACCTGCAGACAAAAGGAAGGCCTTTATAACTTCTAAGCTAAATGTCGTATCGTCCACAATAACTATTGCCATTCAAAGTACCTCCATTACATTTTCAGGATTCTCCTTCGATTTCTTAAAATCCTGCATGATTTAAATACTATGAATAAAGAATCTTATTGAATTAAAAGAATCAGGTCTGTAGTTATTTAAACTGCAGACCTGATTCTTTTAATTCAATATCTTATTCTCTATTTTTTCCTACTCCCACTCAATCGTCCCAGGGGGTTTCGAGGTAATATCATAAACCACCCGATTGACGCCCTTGACTTCATTGACAACCCTTGAGGATATGTTGTGCAGAAGCTCATAGGGGAGCCTAGCCCAATCCGCTGTCATGGCATCTTCGCTGGTGACTGCCCTCAGAATTATGGGATATTCGTAGGTACGTCCATCTCCCATAACCCCAACGCTTTTGATGGAAGGGAGCACCGCAAAGCTTTGCCATAATTCACGATACATTCCTGAACGTCGGATTTCTTCTAGAATAATAGCATCAGCTTCCCTCAAAATATCTAACTTCTCACGGGTTATCTCGCCGAGAATCCGGATAGCCAGTCCTGGTCCAGGGAATGGTTGACGCCAGACAATTTCCTCACTCATTCCCAGTTCAGTTCCGAGTTCACGTACTTCGTCTTTAAAGAGCATACGCAACGGCTCGACAAGCTCAAACTGCATGTCCTCCGGTAAGCCACCGACATTATGGTGACTCTTAATTGTTTCTGCAGTTTCCGTCCCGCTTTCCACAATATCCGGATAAAGGGTTCCTTGGACTAAGAAATCTACTTGGCCTAACTTAGATGCCTCGACTTCAAAAACACGAATGAATTCATTGCCAATAGCTTTACGCTTAGTTTCCGGATCTGAAACTCCTTCAAGCTTTTTCATAAAACGCTCTCGAGCATCCACAAATACCAAATTCAGTTGGAATTGTTCTGTAAAAATCTTCTTAACCTGTTCAGCTTCATTTTTCCGCATAAAACCATGGTCAACAAAAACACAGGTGAGTTGGTCTCCGACTGCTTTGTGTACTAAGGCCGCAGCAACCGAAGAATCCACGCCGCCACTCAAAGCACAAAGGACACGCCCATTTCCAACTTTCGCCCGTATCTCAGCTACCTGCAGCTCAATAAAGGACTCCATGGTCCAGTCTCCAACACATTTACAAATGTCATACAGAAACTTCTCTAACATCGCTTGTCCATCGGGTGTATGCTTAACTTCCGGATGGAATTGGACACCATAGAAGTGACGTTTTTCATCCATCATCGCTGCAACCGGAGTATGACTGGTGTGGGCAGCAATTACAAAGCCCTCAGGCAACGTCTGAACAGAATCCCCATGGCTCATCCAGCACGGACGGTCTCCCTCCATGCCTTTCCAGAGATCGGTTGCCTTATTAATTGTGAGCATGGCTTTTCCATACTCACTAAATTCCGGATGTTCTACGCTTCCACCTAACTGAACGGTCATCAATTGCATTCCATAACAAATCCCCAAGATTGGGATCCCTAAATTATATATTTCAGGGTCCACTTTAGGAGCGTTCGCTTGATTAACACTTGCCGGCCCACCTGAGAGGATTATTCCCTTAGGCTGACGAGCCTTAATTTCCTCAACGGATGTTTTATAGGAAATCATTTCAGAATATACATGGGCCTCACGAACACGTCGAGCAATAAGCTGATTGTACTGTCCCCCAAAATCCAGAACCAAAACTAATTCCTGTGTCACTTATTTCATCACCATTCATTAAAAATTAGATAAATTTATACGCTTCGGGTTTCAAAACGCCAATGTAAGGTAAGTTTCTGTATTCTTCATTAAAGTCTAATCCGTACCCAACGACAAATTCGTCTGGAATCGAAAATCCGTTGTAATCCGGAAAGACTTCTGCCTGTCGTCGTGCAGCTTTATCGAGGAGTGTGACCACCTTTATACTAAGAGGATTGCGTGCTTTTAAGTTTGCTTTTAAGTACTGTAAAGTTAATCCTGTATCCACAATATCCTCAGTAATCAAGATATGGACATCTTCGACACTACGCTCTAAATCCTTAAGTATCCTGACCACACCAGAGGATTGAGTTGACGCACCGTAGCTGGATAACGCCATGAAGTCATAAGCTAGCGGTAATTTAATTTCTCGAATAAGATCTGACATGAAGGGTACTGCTCCTTTTAAAATGCCTAGGACCAAAAGATTCTTTCCAGCATAATCTCTAGTAATCTCTGCCCCTAATTCTGAGACGCGTTTTGCCAATTCCTCTCGTGATATTAAAACTTTTGCAATATATTCTTCCATTAAGGACACCTCCACTATACTATACTAACTCGTTTCTGAAAAACTCATGCCAAAACTATACCAGAGGCTTGTCCATTGTGCAAATGCTTTTATAGTTCAAACGTTATTATTCAAAAAAAAAGAGTAAGCATACCCATTATTAGGTACACTTACTCCTCATACTACCATGGTAGGGGCAATTCGCAAATTGCCCCTACGGGTTAAACGTCTTTAGATGTCCGGTGCCTGAATACTTATCTTCTTACCGATATCTTTAAACTCGAGTGTCATGGTCATGGGATCGGACTTAGCTTTATTCTTCGCTTCGATAGCCGCTTTAACGAGCATTTTATCTGACTTACGAATATAAAGGGTATACTGGAAATCCGTCCAAAATACCTCCATCATTTGATTCTGTACACTAGGTTTTAATTGACACACCCATGTTTTTTCTCCATTTACCTTCTCTTGACCGCTAAGCATCACCTCTCCAAGTTCTTTCATCTGAAGTGAAGATAAGGGGTTGAGCTCCGCCAGAAAGACTTCCTGGGCTGCTGGAGCATTAGCAAAACGAATCCACTTCTTGCTAAACGGATCTTTGCTGTAGGTAGAATCTCCGATTTTGATCATTTCCACTTCGCTCCCTACCAACTGACCCAAGATTCGTGTGTTCCCACCGTCCTTTTCTCCTAGAATCTGAGTGAGTACGCGATCTTTTCCCTCGACCCATTGATGTTGGGTTAAACTGTAGCGAAAAGAGGTCGCTGCATTTAGTCGTTCTAAGCCGTGTGTGACTAAATCAGTGGGTTCTGGCTGCCAAAAAAAGCGTCCTAGAAATACCCCCATCAACACGATACTGATTCCGATGAGTAACCATAGTCCTCTTTTCTTCATCTCATGCCCCCCTGGCGGAGTTCTTACCCTACTAGTATGTAAAATCAGCTTGCCCTATTCCGCCCATACGGGAGGATTACTAAGATTTTTAAAAAACAATCATCCTTTCTTCCTTGCTCCTTGATTTACGGCTAATTCAGCGACTTTTATCATTGAAAGGACATTAACTCAGGAGTTAATGGCATTGTTGTGTTACAATCGAAGACAATATGTAAATACGTTTAATAGATAGACATAAGGTTCAGCTAGAACAAGATTAAAACACTCTATTTACTGGAACCATAGATTCATGTACATCCTTTACGGTGTAGACGGTACCTTCATTTTTATGGATCACAAGAACTGATTGATAGTGCCCGTTTTTCTTTGATTAACATTAGTTCAATTTGAGGAGGAAGGTAAGATTGACTGAAACAAATACATCAAATTCAAAAATTGACTTATCGGGAACACATATAGTTGTAACCGGTTCCTCAAGTGGCATTGGGCTTGCAATGGCGGAAGGTCTTCTACGTGTAGGGGCTACGGTTGCTTTAGCTTCAAAACCAGGAGTAAAATTGGATAATCAGGTTAAACGACTAAAATTATCTGGTTTAGATGCCTACGGTTTACCTATGGATGTTCGCTCGGAAACATCGATTGCGGATTCAGTTAAATGGGTACAAAGAACATGGGGGAAGCTTGATGTTTTAGTCAATAACGCCGGAATTGGTATGCAAACGATAAATAAGCGATTCATGATAGAACCACAACCATTTTTCCAGGTGACCCCTGACGGATTTCGAAATTTAATTGACACAAACCTCACTGGATATTTTCTAGTGGCCCGAGGATTTACCCCACTTATGATCGAGCAGGGATATGGAAAAATCATCAACATTACGACGAATGATGAAACCATGAGGTGTAAGGGCTTTATCCCCTATGGACCTTCTCGAGCTGGAGCTGAGTCACTGTCATACATAATGGCAGAGGATCTTCGTCCATATGGAATTACAGTCAATATGCTTCTTCCCGGCGGAGTAACGGATACCGGGATGATTCCGGAAGAACTTAAGGGCCAAATAACATTCCCACTCCTACGCCCAAGAGTTATGATAGAACCAATTATTTTCTTAGCCTCTGGCAAGTCCGATGGCATTACAGCTGAAAGAATAACTGCCATTGAATTTTCTAAGTGGCTCGCAAGCTTAAGGCTGACTTATAGATTAAGGGAGTGAATCGTTGAAGTACCCATCTGTTAAAGTTGCAAAATTTTTAAGACGGCCTAATAGGTTTATCGCTCATGTGATAATAGACAATAATGAAGAAATTGTTCATGTCAAAAATACAGGGCGGTGCAAAGAAATCCTACAGGAAGGAACTGTCGTGATTTTAGAAGAAGCAAAAAATACGAAGCGGAAGACAAAGTACTCAATTATTGCCGCATACAAAGAAGATGTTCTGATCAATATCGATTCGCAAGTTCCCAATACGGTTGTATATCAGGGTATAAAGGAGGGGAGAATCAAGGAAATTGATGGTATTACAAAGCTATCTAAAGAAATTGTTTACGGTAATTCTAGATTTGATTTGTGCTTCGAAACCAATGAACGGAGAGGCTTTATAGAAGTAAAAGGTGTAACTCTTGAAACTGAAAGCATAGCCATGTTCCCCGATGCTCCTACTCAGAGGGGCTCCAAGCATATTTATGAAATGATCAAAGCTGTGGAAGAGGGTTATGCCGGGTTCATTTTCTTTCTCATCCAGATGAAGGGCGTAAAGTTTTTTAAACCCTTTGAGATCAGGGATCCGGAATTTGCAAAGGCATTAAAACTTGCAAGTATAAAAGGAGTAACGATTCTAGCCTATGATTCTATTGTCTCCGAAGATGAGATAACCATAGGGACTCCGGTAGAAGTTCGTCTTTCATAAAAAACTTTCGTAATATGCACGTTACCTAGTGCATAAAAAAAGAGTCCCCTCACAAGTTCAGTGAACTCATGAGAGGACTCCGCAAGAATTTTTTATGAGCTATAGCAACGATATGGCGTCAGCACTGCCAACCTTCAGAGTCTGTAACCCTTGGTACACAAGGCCTTCAGGCTCTTACATCATGCCGCCCATTCCACCCATGCCACCCATTCCGCCTGGCATAGCGCCTGCTCCACCATCTTTTGCTGGTAGGTCAGAGACTAAGCATTCCGTGGTCAAGAGCATAGCAGCAATTGAGCCTGCGTTTTGCAGAGCTGAACGAGTAACTTTAGCTGGGTCAACAATACCAGCAGCAATCATGTCTTCATAGACTTCGGTTACTGCATTGAAGCCAATTCCTCTGGCGCCGGATTCACGAACTTTACCAACAACGACGGAACCTTCATGTCCGGCATTATTAGCGATTTGACGAAGTGGCTCTTCGAGGGCTCTACGAACAATACTTACACCAGTAGCCTCATCCCCAACTAAATTCAGTGCATCTAAGGCTTGAATAGCGTCAATGAGAGTTGTACCTCCACCAGATACGATACCTTCTTCAACCGCAGCACGAGTAGCAGCTAAAGCATCTTCAATGCGGAGTTTCTTCTCCTTCATTTCAGTTTCGGTAGCAGCACCAACTTGGATAACTGCAACTCCACCTGCTAATTTTGCTAAACGCTCTTGGAGTTTTTCACGATCAAAGTCAGAGGTGGTTTCTTCGATTTGACGTTTAATTGCTTCAACACGCTTCTTAATGTCTTCGGTGTTTCCAGATCCTTCTACAAGTGTGGTTTCTTCTTTGGTTACACGAACTTGACGCGAACGTCCCAGCATTTCAATAGTCGTGTTTTCTAACTTGAGTCCCAAATCTTCAGTAATAACTGTTCCACCTGTTAGTACAGCAATATCTTCGAGCATTGCTTTACGACGATCTCCAAAGCCAGGAGCTTTAACTGCAACGCAGACAAAGGTTCCGCGTAATTTGTTGAGAACAAGAGTAGCCATAGCTTCCCCGTCAATATCTTCAGCAATAATCAGTAATTGACGACCAGCTTGTACAACTTTCTCTAGTACAGGTAGAACATCTTGGATTGCACTAATCTTCTTATCAGTAATTAAGATGTAAGGGTCATTTAGTACGGCTTCCATTTTCTCGGTATCTGTGATCATATAAGCGGAGATATAACCGCGGTCAAATTGCATTCCTTCAACCACTTGAAGTTCAGTCGTCATACCTTTAGCTTCTTCAACCGTGATAACGCCATCTTTTCCAACTTTTTCCATGGCCTGAGCAATCAAATCACCAATGTTTTTGTCGCTAGCAGAGATAGAAGCAACTTGAGCAATAGCTTCACTTGTTTCAACGAGCTTAGCATTAGCTTTGATATCTGCAACAACGACTTCCACTGCTTGCTCAATTCCACGTTTAATGCCCATTGGGTTAGCGCCCGCAGCAACATTCTTTAGTCCTTCACGAATAATAGCTTGTGCTAAAACAGTAGCAGTCGTTGTACCGTCACCAGCTACATCGTTAGTTTTTGTGGCAACCTCTTTAACAAGTTGTGCTCCCATATTTTCAAAAGGATCTTCCAATTCAATATCACGAGCAATTGTTACACCATCGTTGGTGATTAGAGGGGATCCAAATTTCTTGTCTAGTACGACATTACGTCCTTTGGGTCCTAAAGTTACGCGAACAGCTTCAGCGAGAGCATTAACACCGCGTTCTAAAGCATGACGTGCATCTTGATTAAAAATAATTTGCTTTGCCAACGTATATTCACTCCTTAAAAATTCGTCTAAGTCTTATTGCACTAGCCAATGATGGCTAAAATATCGGTTTCTTTCAGAATTAAGTACTCTTCACCATCATATTTAACTTCGGTTCCTGCATATTTGGAATAAATTACACGGTCCCCTACTTTTACCTCTAGCGCGATGCGTTCACCTTTTTCCACTTTTCCAGGACCTGCAGCGACAACTTCGCCTTCTTGTGGTTTTTCTTTAGCGGTATCCGGCATAATAATACCGCTCTTTGTTTTTTCTTCCATCGGGAGTGCTTTAATAATTACCCGATCTGCGAGAGGTTTAATGTTCATGAAGAAAAGTCCCTCCTATGTTTTTCTTTTTATTTGATATTGTTAGCACTCGACTCTATTGAGTGCTAACAATATATCTATAATAATATGCAAGGGGTTGCGGGAAAGCAACCCCCCAAATAGCTTAAATACAGGGGTTTAAGCCGTATTTACTGTAAAAATCAATCGTTTTCTCAATATTTCGTCCATTAGATATTAAATATACTGAACCCCCTCTCCCCAAGCGCATCTCCATATCGTCTAAACACTATAATTGCCAGATTAACTGCCTTCTATGCATGGTTTCATTCTGAAATCAATTTTATTTGTCGTTGTGAAACTTCCTCATAAAGACTCCCTAAAGCCTTTTGAACTTGAAGATTTTTTAAATTAAGAAGGTATATTTTAGTCTTACCAATTTTTAAATTCGGGTCGGCATGCTCCTTCTCAGTTAGGATATCTTCTTTCAGAGCAAACCTAATAAATTCCTTAGCTTGTAAAGTAGAACATCCCAGAAATTCGGTCAATGTTGCCCTAGCCTTTGTTGATGCAACATAGGGTAAACGAATTTGGAGTGTCCCTAAAATCTGAATTGCTTGTTCTAAGTCCCCTTCAGGATGATACTCTACTTCTTTTTTTTCGTGGAGAATCCATTGTAAAAGATTATCTTCCTCTTCACTATAAGGGTGTAGTGAATGATTAATGCTTCCAGATACCCCAATCACCTTGACGTCTTTTCCCCAGGCTCTTACTTTTCTTAGTAACGAAAGAAAATCTCCATCCCCTGTAAGCAATAAAAACACATCGAAGGTTGAGGCTCTGGTTAGCAAGATTTCCTGAGCTTCGAGCATCAATTCTAGATCTGCAGCATTTCGGCGAAGTTCTGTACTAGCATAATTATTTTTTCCAAATACATGTCGGGTAAAGACGTTCGTTTTCTCGAAGGTAGTTTGAGTTCTCCAGAACTCTTCACGGTCAAAGTTAGCGTAAAGATAGATAGCTAATAATTCTACATTAGATCGTTCTGTATAGAGATGCAAAAACCTTACCAACTGCTCGGGCTTTAATTCGTACCCACGCTCTAATAAACTGGTCCAAATATTCTCGTAGTCCACAAACGCTATGGCTTTCAATACTGTTCACCTCACAAGCCACTAATATACCATATTCTACGTAAGATTATGGACAGACGTGACAAGCCATGAACTTAAACCCCTTTTAGAACAGTAATTTTAAGATAATTATTTCAGGCTAAGGAGAAAGGAGAATCAGCAACCGCCACCGAATTGTAATAACTCTAATTCCCTTGACCCTGTGGTAGCAAAAATTTAACTCTACACGCTTATTGTTAGAAAGAGAGATCGGCAATTGCCAATCTCTCTTTCATCATTCCGGTGATTACGGATGCTGAAGTGTTGAACCACATTCACTTGCTTCCCCTTTAAGAATCTGAATTCCATGGGGGATTGCCGGAGCAATTGCTGCAAAGCATTCCCGAACTGCTTTAACACTACCTGGCATATTTATGATTAGGGTTCGCTTTCTTAGGACTGCCACCGCTCTGCTTAACATGGCCTTGGGAGTTACTTTAAGGCTTTCCATCCTCATCACTTCAGCAATACCCGGAACCATACGATCTGCTACAGCTAGGGTTGCCTCGGGTGTCACATCTCGCAATGAAAAGCCAGTCCCACCCGTCGTCAAGATTAGATCTAGGTTCAGTTCATCAGCCCAAAGTCGCATAGTTTTCTCTAGGGATTCTTGGTCGTCAGGGAGTACCACATACTCCACAACCTGACCGTCAATTTCTTCAACCAGCTTGGCAAGGGTTGGACCGGATAGATCCTCCCTTTCACCGCGTGAACCCTTATCACTTGCCGTAATAACTCCTACGCGAAGCATCAATCAATCACCTCTATATCATCTCCAACTCGAACGACTCCGCCTTCCAGTAAACGAATAAAAATTCCCTCTTTCGGCATGACACAATCTCCCGCCTGATGGTAAATCGCACATTTTGTATGGCATTCTTTACCAATTTGAGTCACTTCCCCGATACTAGTAGCCCCAATTTTCAGCTTTGTTCCAATCGGGAGAGTAAATAATTCTAATCCTTCTGTCGTCAAGTTCTCCGCAAAATCCCCTGGCACTACCTTCAATCCTTTGTCTTGCATCGTCTTAATACTCTCCATCGCTAGCAAACTAACCATGCGATGCCAGTCTCCGCCATGGGCATCTCCTTCCAGACCAAAGCCCACCTTGAGAACCCCTTCACCAACATTCTTTTTACGCATTCCTTTTCGTTCACTTGTGCAAACAGCTACTATTTTCCCCATATTAATATACCTCTTTCATGCCATTCTATTTTTTAATTGAAGCCCCGCTTCAGAAATGTCTAGTCGAACTTATCCAGGGACTTACTGCCACTTACTTTCCTTCTTATAATGCCTAGTGGTAGTTAGTCATCGGACAAAATGCCCGCTTTTTCCGCCCAGCTTTTCAACCAGATAAATATCCCCAATCGTCATGGTCTTATCAATTGCTTTACACATATCGTAAATGGTCAAGGCTGCGACACTAACTGCCGTCAATGCTTCCATTTCCACGCCAGTTTTGCCGTGGACCTTAACATTAGCCTCAATATCTATCTCCCCCGGTTCCACCAATTTAAAACTCAGCTTAGCACCTGTAATTGCTAAAGGATGACACATAGGGATCAACTGTGATGTCTGCTTTGCCGCCATAATTCCAGCAACCTGGGCTACTGACAAAACATCTCCTTTGGCAATCTGCCCGGAACGAATCCTTTCCAACGTCTCTGGTTTCATCAAAACTTTACCCTGGGCAATAGCAACCCGTGCCGTTTCTTCCTTATCGCTAACATCGACCATTCGTGCGCGTCCTTCTTCGTCAAAATGCGTTAAATCCATTTGCTTTACCCTCCGATCTGAGACATTATACGTGTATCTTGCCAAGCCTCATTGTTCATATGATGCTCAGCAGGTTTATGCCAAACTGCCTGGGCAAATACTTTCAGAATATCGTGATCAGTACTGCCTGAACGTAGAACCTCACGTAAATCAACTTCGTGTTTACTGTGCAGACATGGTCGCAGTTTACCATCAGCCGTTAAACGCACCCGATTGCAAGTATTACAAAAATGGCGACTTAGCGCGCTGATAAAACCGATACTTCCTTTATAGCCGCTAGGGCGATAGTATTCTGCTGGACCTCCGCCGAGAATATCCTGGGTAGGTACGTCTTCATCGAGTTCTAATAACTCTTTCATTTCTTTAATTGAAACAAAATCCGACCGGTGCTCTGAACTGACCCCAATCGGCATAAGCTCAATGAATCGAACATGGAGCGGATATTGCTTAGCGAGCTTTAGAAAGCTGGGCAACTCGTCCGTATTAAACCCACGAACAACAACTACATTAATTTTAACTGGATTTAGTCCAGCCTCTAGTGACCGAAAAATTCCCTGAATCACTTTCGAGACATCCCCTCCGCGGGTATTCTCAGAAAAACGTGTTCGATCCATAGTATCTAAGCTTATATTAACACGCTGAACTCCAGCGGCCTTTAGATCAAAGGCCATTTCCGGAAGTAACAAACCGTTGGTAGTGAGCATGAGATCCTCTACTCCCGGAATTTGAGCACCCTCTCGCAGAAAGTCCAAAATATCGGTGCGCACTAAGGGTTCTCCTCCAGTAATACGAAACCGCCGAAATCCCAATTCTGTACTTATCCTCATTAACCTTAGTATTTCTTCAAAGGAAAGAATAAAATCATGGGGCATCCATTGTATCCCTTCATCAGGCATACAATATCTGCAACGTAGATTGCAGCGATCTGTCACCGAAATTCTAAGATAGTCAATTCGCCTAAGAAATTGATCTTGCATTACGTCTCCCCTTTCTTAGATTTAATTTTTGAACACAAAAAAACCCGCGGTCTGTAAACAACCGGGGAACTATATTCCACCTGTCGACAGACTCCTTTCCAGCAGGAGATATTACAGTTTCCTATAATACCCGAGTGCTTAAGCACTTGTCTGGTCACCATAGCCTCTGCTTTAGGTAATCCAGCTTCGGAGCAGTACATTTAGTTTTAAAATCTGTTAACTCTACATTAGGTAATTCGCGATAAGTTATCGAAATCCCTTTTAATTAATATATTACATTTTTTACTTTTTATTAAAAAAATGATTTAGCTTTTTTCAAAAATATTGTACACTATAATAAAGGTAAGGTCCAAGGAGGTAATAATGCCAAACGAAACCGTTACTCATTCAATTCTAAAAGCTAATGGGGCATTACTAGAATGGGTGAAAGACACTGTAGTCCGAGAAGTGCCATTAACCATTCACTACAACCGGGAAGAAATTGCCACGCTCTTGTGTTCTCCTTCTCAAACTGAGGAACTTACACTTGGGTTTTTATTCAGCGAAGGATTCATCCGAATACCGGAAGACGTTTACGAGATTCGCCACGATCCTTCAGACCACATGGTTTGGGTCGAAGGCAAGCCCTGCGTCTTGCAAAAAGAACTTATGAGCAAGCGCTTTGTATCCGCTTGTTGTGGTAAAAGCAGAGCATCCTTTTGTTTTGCCAATGATGCACTAATGGTTAAACCGCTTACATCAACCTATAACATTCCTATCCAAGAAGCCTATGATTATGCTAAGTTTTTGCAATCCTATCTACCACTTTTTCAAGAAACCGGTGGAATACACAGTGGTGGAGTTGGCCATGAAGGCAATGTACTCCTAACAAGCTATGATATTGGCAGGCACAATGTCTTTGATAAGCTCAGCGGTGAAGCCTTTCGCACTAAGTTAAATCTCGAAAACCATGTGATTTTTTTCAGCGGTCGAGTTTCCTCGGAAATCCTGCTTAAGGTTGCCAAAATGAAGGTCCCCATCCTCATTGCCCGCGGAGCACCAACGGATATGGCCTTATCTCAAGCGACGGCTTTGAATATTACTGTTATAGGGTTTGCAAGGGAACAACGCTTAAATATTTATACCTGTCCTGAACGGATCCTTTGCTAAGCTAAGAATGTACTGCGTTGACGTTGAAGTCTGTTTATCCTTTATGGATATCAGCCCAGTCTCTCGGTGTATTAACATTACAGAAGGCGTTCATCAAATCTGAAAAGATCTCTAGTTCTGACTCCTCCACATACTTCACTGAACAGTTTGGATAGAAATCGATAACCTTGAGGCGACCTGTCTCAAGGTTCTTTTTTATTGTGGGAAGGCAACGTCGATGATAAAAAGCATGTAACGGATGGAGTCCAGATCGAAGCTTTGGGACGACGACATCGTATTCCGGAATCCACTTTGACAAATAATTAATAAGATCTATTTTTAGAAAAGGCATATCACAGGCAACGAAGAAAACTTCATCATAGGTCGCAGCTTTTAACCCCTGATATAGCCCTTCCAGGGGACCTTGATCTGGAATCTCGTCCTGAATAATCGGCAGTTCAAAGCATGCAAACCGTTCAGGGTTGTTACTGCTAATGATCACCTCTGAAAACACGGTATCCAGAACCTTTAAACTCCGTTCAGCCAGAGTTTGACCATCGATCTCTAAAAAAGCTTTATCTTTTTTCATTCGCGAGCTCTTTCCACCCGCTAACAAAATACCAGTCGCCTTCAATTTCGGAAGGCCGTTTCTAAAGTTTTGCAGTAACTTAGTAATTTTTGAAGACCTCCTCGTATTCAGTGAACGAGAAGCGGGTCAGAATCCGATTCCCCACAATTGTTACTGGAACTCCAATAGCATCGGTGGTTTTTCTCAACTCTTTAAAGTTAGTAGGTGAAAGAATACTTTTCTCGGTAAACAAAATTCCTTTACCCGAAAGGAATCGCTTTGCGCGAAAGCAATAGGGTCAAAGAGGTACAGTATACATAATCACTTCTTGATTCACAAACCTTCACTCCTCAACTCATCTGAGGCTAGCCCTCTTACACTTCAATGTACCATATTCAATCATTTATGTCACGATGCTTTGCGAGTGGTCACCCTCTAAAAATGACGAGAGCCGGAGGGGCGTGAAAGGACGCGTGACAAGGGGACGATCCTTTTTGACACAAAGTGTGTCAAAAAGGATCGTCCCCTTGTCATACTTGTCATAGGTTAAAGGGACCCCTAAGGGCCCCTTCGCAGGTTAGTTAATTTTTGAGATTTTCACGCCGCACACTTTATACTCATAGGTTTTGGTAACTTTGTCATAGGCACCATTGGTCAAGACATTCGTTGGTGAATCAAAATAGTGAAGTGTCATGAAGACCATGCCTTCTGGGACTCTCTCGGTAACCTTAACTTTAGTTTTCAGCTCACCACGGCGTGATGCCACTTGGACTACTTCTCCATCTTCAATTCCCAGCTTCTTAGCGTCTGAAGGATTAACCTCAGCAAGTTCTTCAGGAGAATGGTCGCCTAATGAAGGTGAGTGTTGTGTGAAAACATTATAGTGAGAGAGTTTACGCCCGGTATTGAGCAAGAAAGGATATTCCTCATCAGGCATTTCAGCAGGCAGCTGATTTTCAATAGCCATAAAGAGTCCTTTGCCCCGGTTAAACTTCCCTTCATGCAGGAACTTGGTGCCTGGGTGCTCTGCATGCGGTACAGGCCATTGCAACCCTTGTGTTCCTAATCGCTCATGGGTTATACCCCCAAATTGTGGCGCGAGCTTTGAAATTTCCTGCATGACTTCTGCAGAAGATTCATAGTTGAAGGGGTAACCCATACGAGTAGCCAGCTCACAAATGATCTCCCCATCTGTCTTAGCATTTCCAATAGGCTTAATGGCCTGATTTACCATTTGCACTCTTCGCTCAGTATTTGTGAAGGTGCCTGTCTTCTCTGCAAAACTAGCACCAGGTAAGACGACATCTGCAAGCTTTGCTGTTTCAGACAAGAAAATTTCTTGAACAACAAGGAAGTCTAATGCCTCAAGACCTTTGCGTACATGGTTCGCATCAGCATCAGTAATGACCGGATCTTCTCCCATGACATACAGAGCACGCAGATCCTTACTAACTGCAGCCCCAAACATATCTGGAATCATAAAGCCGGGATTAGGATCTAGGGGAACTCCCCAAGCTGCTTCGAACTTGGCCCGTACTTCTGGGCTAGCAACCTGTTGGTAACCGGGATAAACATTAGGAAGTGCTCCCATATCGCAGGCACCCTGTACGTTATTCTGCCCGCGCATTGGGTTAACCCCTGAACTCTCCTTACCAATATTTCCTGTCAGCATAGCGAGGTTTGCCAAACTCATGACATTATCTGTACCGCAGGTATGTTCAGTTATCCCTAAGGTATAGAAGATTGAAGCTCGTTCAGCGGTAGCATAGATTTTGGCAGCCTCTTGGAGCTGTTCTACAGGAACTCCCGTTATTTTACTTACTACTTCTGGAGTATATTGCTGTACTGCTTCACGAACTTTTTCAAAGCCTTCTGTTCGTTCAGCAATAAATTCTTTATTTTCCCACTCGTTAGCAAGAATAATGTTCATGATTCCGTTGATCAAAGCAATATCCGTTCCAGGTCTAAGTCTTAGCCAAACATCTGCATGCTCGGCAAGATCAATGCACCGAGGGTCAGCAACAATAAGTTTAGCACCTTTTGCGAGGGCTTGTTTCATTTTTGTTCCGATTACCGGATGCGCTTCTGTCGGATTAGAACCAATTACAAACATAGCCTTAACGTTAGGAATTTCATTAATTGAGTTAGTCATCGCTCCGGATCCAAATGAGGTGGCCAGACCGGCCACAGTGGGAGCGTGTCAAGTCCTGGCGCAGTGATCGACATTGTTTGTGCCGATTACCGCGCGCATGAATTTTTGCATAAGATAGTTTTCTTCATTAGTGCAGTGAGCTGAACTTAAAGCTGCAATAGAGTTGGGACCATAGGTCTTTTTAATCTCACCCAACTTAGTGGCAACCAAATCCAGAGCCTCATCCCACTCTGCCGGAACTAGTTCTCCATTTTTCCTAATTAAAGGTGTGGTTATGCGATTGTCGCTATAGATCATGTCCATCCCAAAACGACCTTTAACACATAAAGCTTTACCATTAACAGGTACCTCAGGATTAGAAGTTACCCCAATGACTTTTCCGTCTTTGACATTTAGGTCAAAGTTGCAACCTACTCCGCAGAAAGGACAAGTGGTTTGGACTTTGGATACTTCCCAAGGACGTCCTTTACCGGCCATTTGCTTTTCAGTCAGCGCACCAACTGGGCAGACTGAGACACAGGATCCACAGAAATCACAATCCGATTCATTATAAGGTAAATTGAAGGCGGGGCCCACCTGGGTATCAAATCCTCGAAATGAAAAGTCTAGAATGCTTTTTCCTTGGATTTCAGTACATGCTTTGATACATTTGCCACAAAGAATACATTTATTGGGATCACGTAATATGAAAGGATTTCCGTCATCAATCGGGAGACAACGTTTCTCCCCTTGATAAACGGTCCCAGTTACTCCATAGTCATAAGCATACTCTGCTAAGGAACAATCTCCCATTTTCTGACAGGTCATGCAATCTAAAGGATGATTTGCAACCAAAAGCTCTAAGATTGTTTTACGTGCATTACGAACTTTAGGATTTTGTGTTTCTACTTTCATACCCTGAGCGACTTGAGTAACGCACGAAGGTGGAAGATTACGCATTCCTTCGATTTGAACAACACACAAACGGCAGGCTCCAGCAGAGGTAAGCTCTGGGGCATGACACAAGGTAGGAATTGGAATATTATTCATCCGACAGGCATCAAGTACGGTCGTTCCCTTGGGAACGCTGACTTCACGTCCATCAATTGTTAAGGTAAGCCACTCCAAAATGTTCACTCCTCTCAGTTTATCCATCCGAATGGGTAGTTTCGATCCTCACTCACTAGGCTCGACTAACTGCACCAAACTTACATTTGTCCATACAGGTTCCACATTTGATGCAATTCTCAACATCAATGACATACGGAGTATTAGTTTTCTTATCTCCTGAAATGCAATTCGTCGGGCAATTCTTAGCACAGAGACTACACATTTTACATTTCTCTGTATCAATTGAATAGCTTAGTAGGGCCGTGCAATTATGGGCAGGACACTTATGGTCATGAATATGTGCTAGATACTCATGCCTAAAGTATTTAAGAGTTGCAAGAATGGGGCTAGGTGCAAACTGACCCAATCCACAGAGTGAGGTTTCCTTGATGGTTATTGCGAGATTTTCTAAGGTATCGAGATCTTCCTCTTTACCTTCACCTTTTGTGATTCTATCTAGAATCTCATACATCCTCGTGGTTCCCTCACGACAAGGGGTACATTTACCACAAGATTCCTTCTTCGAAAAGTTTAAGAAATAACGGGCAATATCCACCATACAAGTGGTCTCATCCATGATAACTAGTCCACCTGAGCCAACCATTGCTCCAGCTTGTGTCAAGGTATCATAATCAACGGCTAGATCGAGCATATCTTCAGGCAAGCATCCACCAGAGGGTCCTCCAATTTGCACTGCTTTAAACTTCTTACCGCCTTGAATGCCATCTCCAATGTCAAAGATAATCTCTCTGAGAGTTGTACCCATCGGGACTTCTACTAAGCCTGTATTATTAACTTTACCGGTCAAGGCAAAGATTTTAGTCCCTTTGCTCTTTTCCGTCCCGAATTGGGAATACCAGTCTGCTCCGTTGCGTAAAATATGCGGAATATTTGACCAAGTTTCAACGTTATTGATATTGGTTGGTTTGCCCCAAAGTCCGCTAACCGCAGGAAAAGGTGGGCGAACTCTAGGCATTCCGCGTTTCCCTTCTATTGAAGCCATTAATGCGGTTTCCTCTCCGCAGACAAAGGCTCCAGCCCCTTCAAAAATTTTCAGATGAAAATTAAAGCCTGAGCCCAAAATGTTATCTCCTAGATAACCTGCTTCTTTCGCTTGCTTGATTGCTATACCTAAGTTCTTAATAGCTAATGGATACTCTGCACGACAGTAAACGTATCCTTCGTCTGCTCCGATGGCATAAGCTCCAATGAGCATTCCCTCAATAACAGAATGGGGATCTCCCTCAAGTACACTTCGATCCATGAATGCTCCAGGATCTCCTTCGTCAGCGTTGCAAATAATATACTTTTTATCACTTGGGGTAGACCGACAGAAACCCCACTTAACTCCTGTAGGGAAGCCAGCACCTCCACGACCACGAAGACCGGACTTCTTGACCTCTTCCATGACCTCTTCCGGGGACATACCCTTAAGGGCCTTTTCAATGCCTTTATATCCATCACGTGCGGTGTAATCTTCAATCTTCTTAGGGTCAATAACCCCGCAATTGTGAAGAACAATTCGATGTTGTTTAGAGAAAAACCTTATGTCAGCCATTGAACTAACTGGTTTTTGAGTTGCTTGATCGACAAGAAGAAGTCGTTCAACTCGTTCCCCTTTGACAAGCTCTTGACTTACAATTTCCGCAACATCTTCCCCAGTAACCCGGGTATATAAGATCTGCTGCGGCTCAATGACGAGTGTTGGTCCTTTTTCGCAAAATCCTTGACATCCTGTACCAACCACGGTTACAGTTTCCTCAAGTCCTTGCCGCTTGATTTCATCATTCAGAATATCAATGATAGGAAGCGCTCCCGAAGAGGCACATCCCGTCCCTGCACAAACTAGAATCCGTTGGTTCTCAGCCATCCCTTTATCCTCCTACTCGTATTTGGCCAATATCCCGGCAATTTTGTCCGGTGACAATCGTCCATGAACCTCATTATTAATAGAAATCACCGGTGCCAGACCACAAGCTCCAATACATGCCACAACTTCTAATGTAAAACGCCCATCTTCAGTCGTAGCCCCATCTTTAATCTTTAATTCTTTCTCAATGGTTTCAACGACTTTGGCGCCTCCACGAACATGGCAAGCTGTTCCTAAGCAAATATTGATCAAATTTCGCCCTACTGGGGTTAGACGAAACTGAGCATAAAATGTTACTACACCATAAATTCTTGCCACCGGAATACGAATTGCTTTACTAATGTGTTTAATCACATGGGCTGGCAAATACCCATATACCTCTTGTGCTCCTTGCAGAATCGGGATAAGCGGCCCATTGTCATACCTATGCTTGTTAATAATCTCATCCAACTTAATTTGCTTAGGATCCACTAACTCCTCACACGCGGTGCTCAAAAAAATCCCCCCTATTGAATTACTGTTGTTGTTTCTAAAAATCGTAGACTGTTTTCTCCGTAATTAATTTAGTCATTTTAGCATCATGCTTGTCCACGGGAACTTGTTCAATAATTTGACATTCGAAAGCAAGCGCAACTCTGGGCGTTGAAGGTTTCAGCCGCATAAAAAAGCGATCATAAAAGCCTCCCCCATACCCCAAACGATTCCCTCGCAGATCAAAACCCGCTCCAGGCACAACGACTAAATCAATCTCTAAAGGATTTACCTCTTCTTTTGTAAGTTTGGGCTCACGAATTCCCCAAGCTCCCGGCTCAAGATCGACTGCCAGATCGCGGACCTCAAGTGGAAGAAGTATGCCCTTAGGTGCACAACGAGGTAATATGAGCTTTTTATTACACGCTATTGTCGCCTCTGCCAAGTCAGTCGTTTCCACTTCATCTCTAAAGTTAAGAAATAACATCACTGTACGGGCCTTTTGGAAGTCTGGTAAATCCCTAAGTTTTTGCTGAATAATTAAACTTTTGGTCCTTCTCTCTTCCTCTCCCAATAAGGCTCGTTGAGTCAAACACTCTTTGCGCACTTCGGCCTTTAAGTTCATTTTTTCCTCATTCATGTGGTGCTTCCCTTTCGGTAAAATATCGTGCATTTAAAAATATTCGATTAATATAGGCAAAATCCTTCTGTTATAAATGAAATATTTTGTGAATTTTATCAATATGCAAACATATCATCTCTCTTTTCTATTATTTACACAAAACAATCAGTATTTCAACCCACAAAGTTATCCACTTATAGAATCTAAGACTTTAGCCTTGTTCATAAGTTATCCACATTATCCACAGGTCTTGTGGATAAAATCTATCCCAAACCCAAAAATTTTGTACAGACCTTCAAAACCGCTATTTTGAGTTATCTACAGACTTATCCACATTGTCCACAGGTCCATCTTATCCCCAGAACATATGATTCTTTATCTTTCTAAAAAAACCCTTGAATAACAAAGAAGCAAGAAAAACATAATTCTCGCTTCGTTTGTTTAGATTTTGAACTTCACTTACGTCAGATTCAAACCTGGAACCGCATTTAAGGTCCAAGGAGCAAAGTCCCCTTCTAGATAATGATAATACCCAGCCGTCGCAATCATGGCTCCATTGTCAGTACAGTATATAGGGGATGGATAAACTAAGCGAACACCTCGGACTGACAACGATTGGTCTAGTGTTTCACGTAATAGCTTATTAGCAGCAACCCCACCCGCTAAGAGCAAGGTTTTGACGTTGGTCCGTTCAAGAGCCATCAGTGCTTTCCTAACTAAAACATCTACTACGGCTTGCTGGAAGGATGCAGCTATATCTGGAACACTTAAGGTTTCACCGCGCATGCGGGCAGAGTTCAAGGTGTTTAAAACCGCTGATTTCATACCACTAAAACTGAAATCCAAACTATCTGGCTCTAACATAGCGCGAGGAAAGGTATAGGCCTGGGCATCCCCCTCCTGCGCTACTCTTTGAATTTGAGGGCCTCCTGGATAAGCTAATCCTAACGTTCTTGCTACTTTATCTAATGCTTCTCCGGCCGCATCATCTCGTGTGCGCCCCAAGACCTTGTACTGTCCGTGGGCTTCAAACAAAATAAGATGAGAGTGTCCCCCTGAAACTAGTAAGGCGAGAAGAGGAAAACTTAAATCTTGATGCTCTAAAAAGTTGGCATAAATATGAGCTTCCAGGTGATTAATACCAATCAGAGGAACTCCAGCCGCATAGGCCATTGCTTTTGCCCCTGAAACTCCGACCAATAAGGATCCGACTAATCCTGGACCATAGGTCACTGCAATCGCTGATAAATCCCCGAAGGTCAGCCCTGCTTCATCTAGGGCTTGTTGTACTACTGGTTGAAAATGGAGGCTGTGTTCACGAGAGGCAATCTCCGGCACAACCCCTCCATATTTCTGATGCGTCGTAATTTGTGATGAAATAACATGACTTCGTAAATCCGTCCCATTCAACAATACAGCGGCTGATGTCTCATCACAGCTTGTTTCAATTCCTAAAATAACAACCTCGCTCTTTGGATTCTCTGTCATGATTTATTCACTTCCGTTCCCAATTCCGCCCACATGATCAGGGCGTCCTCTCCAGTATCCGCATAATATCCTTTGCGAATACCAGCTGTAAAAAAACCTAATCGATTGTATAAAGACTGAGCAGGCCTATTGGATGCTCGAACTTCGAGGGTCATCCGTTCCATACCCTCATCCTTCATTTTCGACATCACCGAACGCATAAGAAACTCCCCCCAATGTTGTCCCCGATAGTTGGGAGCAATAGCCACATTCGTAATATGACCTTCATCCAAGATAAACCATAACCCCATGTAACCTATGACCTTACCTTCTACCTCTAAGCAAACATAACGCGCATATTCATTATCTTTAAGCTCCGCTTGAAAAGCTTGCAAAGACCAAGGGGTAGAAAAAGAGGCAATCTCGATCTTCAAGATTGCCTCGAGATCGTCCATACACATGGGACGTACAATCCCGTCATTCATGTCCCTCGCTCCTTCGCGCTTTCTCTTTCTTCGCCCAATTGACCTCTGCCTCAGAAAAGCGAATGTAATAGGGTTCAACCAATTCCCCTTTTCCCGTTTGTAACCATCTCTGCCAAACCGCTTCTACGGCATAAGCCCCTCGAGGTAAGCAAGCATACTCTGGTAGAATCACTGCTCGATCACCAAATACCTGTTCTATATGCCCTTTAGCCTTACCAACTGCATCTCCAACGAAACATATAGGACGATCTAATCCCCATAAAAATTCCAACCATTGACCTGTAGGCATGGCTTGCGGCGAGGTTAAACACTCTGGCTTCTCTACTCCTTGAATCCAACGATAACGCCCCGTATACCACTCATTCTTCCGCGCATCTAAAATAGGAACAATATCCTCTGTTCTTCCCTTACCTGCCCAAGCTAAGGCATCTAAGGACACTACGGAAATGATGGGGATCTTCAAAACCTGGGCCAATCCCTGGGCTGTGGCAATTCCAATTCTGATTCCAGTAAACGAGCCTGGTCCACGTACCACACCAATCATATCCAGGTCCTGAAGTTTCCAAGCCGCAGCATTAAGCAGCTGATCAAGCATCGGAATGATACGCTCTGAATGTGTCTTAGTGGTATGTAGAAAACCCTCGCCAACCAGCTTCTCGTCCTCAGCTAGTGCTACGGCTGTAACTTTAGTTGTTGTATCTATGGTTAAGTACTTCATTGGATCCTCCGAGTCTTATAATTTTTACGTTTTAAGCGTGTCACGGGGACGGTCCTTTTTGACACGCTTAGGATAGAAACTTTAGACGTTGCTCCCAATTTGGATCCTTAGCCTTAAAGATAATCTCACGAGGCATGTCCCCACTTCCTTTAATCTCAACAGTTAACCGATCGTCTGGCAAATAATCCTCTGCAATTTCTGGCCATTCAATTAAACAAACCGCATCATCTACAAAGGCATCTTCAATCCCAATAATCTCCGCTTCTTCCGGGTGTCGTAATCGATAAAGATCCATGTGAATTAATCGGAGCTTAGTATTTTGAATAAAGCCCTTATACTCATGTATTAAAGTGAAGGTTGGGCTGGTCATAGAGCCAACGACCCCTAGCCCCTCACCTATCCCTTGAGCAAAGGCTGTTTTTCCGGCACCTAAATCCCCTATCAGTGCAACGACATCTCCACCGATTAAATGCTCGCTTAGCTGTTTTCCCAGTTCTCGGGTTTGTTGAACCGTTAAACTTGTAACTCTATAGTTCATTTACTATTCCTCCCGATACAACAATACTAATTATTGTATCTAAAGACACTCTTCTATTCTGGCTTTACAACTTTTCCATTAATAATAACATAGAGGGGTATGGCAGTGATTGTAAACGGATGTTCCGACCAAATAACAATATCTGCATCTTTTCCAACTTCAAGAGACCCTATGCGATGGGACACACCTAAAATTTCTGCCGAATTGATGGTAATGGCCCGTAGAGCATCTTCTCTGTCCATCCCTGCTTTGCAAGCTAAAGCCGCACAGAGAGGGAGTTGCTCTATTGGTGTAACAGAATGGTCAGTCATAATCGCCACTTTTACGCCGGCTTGGGCTAAAACGCCGGGAGTTTTAAAGGACTTATCCTTAAGCTCAACCTTTGCACGATTGGTCAATAACGGCCCGACTACAGCTGGGTAACCCAGTTCTCCAAGCTCTTCCGCAATCTTATGTCCTTCCGTACAGTGTTCGATCACTAAATCCACATTAAATTCTCGGGCAATACGAATTGCAGTCATAATATCGTCCGCACGATGAGCATGAGCTCTCAAAGGAATTTCACGATTGATAACTCTTACTAGGACTTCTAACCCTAAATCTCGCTCTGGGAGTTTATCAGGATCTGTTTTCCCCTGCTCTAATTTATCCTTATACGTCTGAGCATCAACTAAGGTTTGACGAAGAAGTGCTGCAGTTCCCATCCGAGTCATAGGCATTTTCTTTTGTTCGCCGTAAACCATCTTAGGATTTTCCCCGAAAGCAATTTTCAAACCGGCCGGGTCACGAACAATCATTTTATCTACAATCTTTCCTGCCGTCTTCATTACAACGCCGGTTCCCCCAATCACATTTGCGCTCCCTGGAACCGTGAACACAGCTGTCACTCCACCTAAACGCGCGTCACGAAACCCCTCGTCTTCCGGGTTAATTCCATCAATCGCCCGCATGTCCGGCGTAACAGGATCTGTCATTTCGTTAAAGTCTTCACCTTCCCACCGATAGATCTCTTCTCCAATTCCTACGTGACAATGGGCATCAATAAATCCCGGTAGTACTAGGCATCCTTGAGCATCGATCATCTCAGCATCTGCTGGTACTTCTACATCCGTAGTTTCTATGAGAGCTACTATTTTTGTTCCCTCAATGAGGATATTTCCTAAAAATTCACGTCCGGCCATTGTTTTAATTTGACCGTTCTTTATAAAGAGCTTCTTGATTTCTTTATTCACCTTTTTACCTCACTTCTGCCATACCCTTGATCCCTGTTAATAATCAAGAGTAAGCATCTCTAATAATCTTATAATCAGACCAATGTACTCATCTGATTATTATAACAGACTCTTAACATTATCACAGCAAGGAATTAAAGGTGCCAAGGCTTTTCAACCTGTTTCCTAGCCAAAGTATATCATTTGATTAATTCTTTTCATAATTTCTAAGCATGTAAAAAACTTGTCCGGCACACACACACACACACACACGAAGACACTGTCTTCGCACGTAGTAACCCTTCTTGCAGACACTGTCTTCGCACGTAGTAACCCTTCTTGCAGACACTGTCTTCGCACGTAATAACCCTTCTTACAGACATTGTCTTTGCACGGCACGAGTTAGCTTGTCGTAAAAACTTACAGGCGCAGGCCATGGAGTAACAAAAAGACCCCTCAATTATCAGTAATTGAGGGGTCCTCGGACTATTGTATTATTTTTTTATAGATTTATTTTGCACCAGGGAGATTCTTAAGTCTACTATTATTAGTTGCGATAATATAGACTACAGCAGCCCAAATCGATGCAGCAATAATCGTTCCGGCATTGATCAATCCGTTTTGAGCGCTATAGAGAATGGCATAACCCACAGCTCCTGGAAGTAAAGCGTAATATGCGAATACGACCGCAGTCTTACGAATAACATAACCTTCTTTTCCAAGCAGACCTACGACGGCCGAAGCAGCGACAACATTGTGTACACAGATGACATTTCCTGCTGCACCCCCAACGGCTTGAAGGGCTACAATCCAGGTTGGATCAACTCCGATACGTTCACCTACACCGAACTGGAACAAGGAGAACATCATGTTAGAAACAGTGTTACTTCCAGCTACGAAAGCTCCAAGTCCACCGATCAAAGGAGCGAAGATGGGCCATGCAGACCCAGCTAATCCTGCAACGGCTTCAGCGAGGACAATCGGCATACTAGCTAGGCCAGCCGCGCCACCTTTCGAATTCATGAACACTTGAACCATGGGGACGGTGAAAATAAGCGCGGAACCTGCTCCAAGCATGGTTTTTGCTGAGCCTTTCCATGCTCTGGCATAAGCAGTTCCATTCATCTTATGCAGGAAGAACGTAATAAGGGAGACTAAGATAAAGATGGTACCGGGTAAATAGAGAGGTTGGAAGGAGGCCGTGATTCCTGTTCCAAAAATTGCTGGCCACTTAACCGTCCAAGCCTTGAGCCAACCCGCAAAGGGTAAAAATGAGAGTCTAGAAAGGACAAGGAATAAACCAACGAGGACATACGGCATCCAAGCAGTTAGGCCGCTCATGGCAGTCTTAGCAGAAATATCCTTAATCTCAATCGAACCAGTCCAAGAGGGATCCCATTTGTCTTTTGCTTCAAAATCCCAAGCTTCTCCTTTTGGCATGAGGAAGCCATTCTTAGCAGCAGTTACAACAATTGCCAGACCTGTTAGACCACCAATTATGGAAGGGAATTCAGGTCCGAGTAAGTTGGCCACTAGTAGGTAGGGAATAGTCATGGAAAACGCGGAAAAAAGTGCAAATTTCCAAATTTTGAGACCTTCGCTAAAGGATTTGTTTTTACCAAAATAGCGTGTCATAAAAGCAACAACGAAGAGGGGAATAAGGGCACCTGCCGCAAAATGCAGGAAGGCAACTTTGGTTGCAACCGCAAATCCGACGAATGCTGTCCAATCAGTATACCCTAAGGATGCGGCATAAGCTTCTAGTTCAGGAGTTTTAAGTCCTGTACTGACTCCAACCAGCATTGGAGTTCCTACAGCTCCGAAGGAAACGGGAGTACTTTGAATCATCATTCCAGCGACGACGGCAGCCATAGCTGGGAAACCCAGCCCAACCATCAACGGAACCGCAACGGCAGCAGGAGTACCAAATCCTGAGGCACCTTCAATAAAGGAACCAAAGAGCCAAGCGACAATAATAACTTGAATTCTTCGGTCAGCGGTGATTCCTGTAAAGCCTCTCCTAATGGCCTGAATCGCTCCGCTTTCTTGTAATGTATTTAATAGAAGGATAGCGCCGAAAATAATGTACATGAGTGTACCCGCTACAATAACACCATTAACAGATGCAGCTGCTACCTGGGCACCGGGAATTTTCCAAACAAAAAGTGCGAGTATGACTGCTGTAATAAATGAGAGCGGCATAGCTTTACTTGCAGGCCATTTTAACCCCACTAGAAAGATTCCTACAACAGCGATGGGGAGTAGGGAAAGAATAGCTAATAATCCAGTATTCATCTCGAAACCTCCTCATAATTTTCTTAAAAATAAAGTATAAATCCTTTTTTACACAATTAAATCTTGATTCAACCTCCCTTCATCATAATAGGAACCACTCATTAGAACAGTAGAATGGTTAACCTATCATACCACAATTGTCAAAAAAGTCTTATAAGTTTGTGTAGTCATATTTTATACTAAAGTCTAAACTTTTTCAATAATAGAGTTTATTTTCACAATGAAAAACACAATGAATTAAGTAAAACATTCTTATAAATAGGATTTAGTTCTAAACTTAATATAAAAAACATGGTCTTTATAAAACTTACATTTATATTGTTTCATTATTCTTAATTAAAACCAAAATCGACAAACAAATAGCCCATATTTTCCATCGTTTGTAAAAAGCGACCTATATATATTCCTACCTCGCCTGAAACATTTCATTATTTAAAACAACTTGTAAGGCTAATCCAAATTCATTCCTAAAATTGGAATAATATACACTACTGACTACTGCTTTATGTGCTACGCTCTCGAACTTACCATTAACATGGAAGGTGTTTACTGATAGAAACAAAAAAGAGACATCAAGATCCTTAATGTCTCTACGAATAGTTTTTGGAAAATATTGGTTTATTCCGTCTAAGCACTCGTCTGGAGATCCAGCATAGATAGGCTTACTCGTTCTCTCGTCTTATCAAGACCGATCACACGAACTCTTACAATATCACCTACAGCAACCACTTCCATGGGGTGTTTAATAAACTTATCACACAACTGGGAAATATGCACTAGGCCATCATGTTTAACACCAATATCTACAAAGGCTCCGAAATCTACGACATTACGCACCGTTCCTTCTAAGATCATCCCTTCGCTGAGATCCTCCATATGAGTGACATCCCTTCGAAGTAACGGCCTAGGCAAATCTTCACGGGGATCTCTACCAGGTCTTTGCAGGGCATCTAAAATATCTCGAACCGTCGGAACTCCTGCACCAAACTTGTCCGCCAGCTCCTTAGGATCTAGAAGAGACAATTTATTACGCACTTCAGTAAGGCGATCTCTTAAATGTCCGGAAGTATGCCCAATACTCTTTAAGATATCTTCGGCAAGCTTATATGATTCCGGGTGAACAGGCGTATTCTCCAAGGGGCTATCCCCATCTGGTAAACGAATAAATCCAGCACACTGTATATAGGTTTGTGCACCAAGCCTGGGTATTTTTTTAAGCTGATCCCGACGGGTGAACTTTCCATGTTCATCCCGCCAAGCAACGATATTCTTAGCAACTGCCGGCTTCAACCCTGCCACGTATTGGAGAAGTGAGGATGAGGCAGTATTCAGATCAACCCCTACCACATTAACACAAGATTCCACAACCCCGTGCAGGGATTCCTCCAACCGTTTTGGCTGGACATCATGCTGATATTGACCTACACCAACAGCTTTTGGTTCAATTTTGACCAATTCTGCCAAAGGATCTTGAAGCCTTCTAGCAATGGAAACAGCACTTCGTAAGGAAAGATCAAAATCAGGGAATTCCTCTCCCGCTAACTTCGAAGCTGAATATACAGAGGCCCCTGCTTCACTCACCAGAGTGAATTCCACCGAGATTCCATCTTCTTGAATCATTTCTGCTACAACCTCTTCTGTCTCCCTAGAAGCCGTCCCATTTCCAATCGCAATGATATTAGCGTTAAACTCTTTTATCGCCTTCCGCAAAATTGCTTTAGCCTCTTCACGTTTACTCTTTCCCGTATGTGGATAGATTACCCCCACTTGATGAAGCTTGCCGGTCTCGTCTACAATGGCCCACTTACATCCCGTCCGAAACCCCGGGTCAAGTCCAAGAACCATTTTCCCACGCACAGGAGGCTGTAATAAAAGCTGGCGTAAATTTGCCGCAAAGACTTTGATAGCTTGCTCTTCTGCTTGAGCAGAAAGTTCCCCTCGCACTTCACGTTCAATCGAAGGTTCGATCAAGCGCTTATATGCATCAAGGGCCGCTTTTTGCACTAGAAGAGAACATGGACCTGTTTTGACATAGCGCAATTCAATAATTCTCTGCAAATTTTCCAGTGGAACATCAATCTTTACGGAGAGGAACTCTTCCTTTTCCCCACGATTCAGAGCCAAAATCCGGTGCGGCGGGATCTTTCGAACCGGCTCTCGATAATCATAGTACATTTCAAACGGAGACCGTTCTGTTGCCTTCTTAGCTGCAGCAACCGCTACGACATCTGCGCTTCTTAAGGTTTGCTCTCTGATCCGTTTACGGAGGGCAGCATCATCTGCGATGGTTTCTGCAATAATATCCATGGCGCCTGCTAAAGCTTCCTCCACGGAATTAACCTCCAACTCTGCATTTAAGTACTTTTCTGCCTCCGCTTGAGGATCACCTCTAGTATATTGAACTAATAACCAATCCGCCAAAGGTTCCAGACCTTTCTCTTTCGCTATCGTTGCTCGTGTGCGCCGTTTCTGTTTGTAAGGTCGGTAGAGATCTTCGACGTCTTGGAGAACAGTTGCCGCGGTAATTTGAGCCGACAGATCTTCTGTAAGCTTTCCTTGCTCGTCAATCAGGCGCAGAACCTCTGCTTTCCTCTGTTCCAGGCGTCGCAAATAATCTAAACGATCCACAATATCACGCAAAACATTCTCATCCAGTTCCCCAGTTACTTCTTTACGATAGCGTGCAATAAACGGGATCGTATTTCCCCCATCCAGTAAATTAACTGCCTCTTTAACTTGGTTTATGTTCAATCCAAGTTCCTTGGCAATAACTTCATTGAAATCCAACGATCAATTACCTCCCTAAAACTAATGAATATGTTAAGCCTTTTAAATAATTATATCATTCTTCACCAAATGAAGGAAATTCCGCATTGTAAGTATAAGGGAATTTATAGGTTCTTCTTAACATTTAAGAAAGCTGTGTAAGGTTTAAGACCCTGCACAGCTTAATGATTAGGTAACATTTCCCAAATTAAAGTTTAAACATGGTCACACTGCCCTGGAAGTCTGTTGCCATTTGGGCAAGTGAGGTAGCCGATCTACGAATTTCTTCCATAGAAGCACTCTGTTCTTCTGTCCCTGCAACTACATTTTCAAGACTACCGGCAATTTCCTTAGGAATGCTGGCTACTTCCATGATTGAAGCAACAATTGTCTCAGTACTTGTCCCAACCTTCTCTATCACGTCAGCAACAGCTTGTGCCTGTTTTGAAAAGTCGTTAACTCCCTGCAAGATATCTTGAAACGCTTCACCCGCCGAATTAACCATAGTAATCCCGTCTTGAACCGCGGCAGTTCCATCATTCATAGTCTTAACTGCCTTTGAGGTTTCTTTTTGAATCTCGCCCACCAAACCACTTATTTTGCCGGCGGCATCACTCGACTGTTCAGCAAGTTTACGGACTTCATCAGCGACAACTGCAAACCCCCTTCCCTGGTCGCCTGCCCGTGCGGCCTCAATAGCAGCATTTAGAGCGAGGAGATTTGTTTGAGCCGCAATACTGGTTATTATTCCTACTATCTCACCAATTTCCGCTGATTTTTCCCCTAAACTATTCACCACATCTGCTGCCTCTATGACCTTAGTACTAATCGCTTGCATCTCGTCTACAGCTTTTTTAACAACACTATTCCCATTAGCAGCCTTCACTGATGTAGCGTGGGACCCTGCCGTTACTAAATTGATATCCTGGGTGATAGTATGCATATGCACAGAGACTAATTGGGCAGACTGCGCCGTGGCGTCGACACCCGTTAGCTTTTCCTTAACCCCGTCAGAAACTTCTTGAATGGAGTAAACAATTTGCTCCGTTGTCCTACTCCCTTCATCGGCACTAGCAGTTAATTCTTCTGCAGAGGCTGCTAATTGTTCGGAACTATTTACAATACCATTAATAATTCCTTTATAGTTGTTCATCATCCTATTAAGATTTTCAGTCATCTGTCCGAACTCATCTTTCGAACGAACGACCATGGTTTGGCTAAGATCCCCTTGAACAATAGCTGATGCAAACCGATTGACCATTTTGATATTTTTAACTATATAGCGACTATATAAGATGAGCACTGTGCAGGTTACCGCCATTGCCAGTACAATTAGAATTAGCATTCGATTCAATAGATCCTTTAACGGAGCCATCAAGTCATTTTCCGAAACATCAATTGCTAAAATCCAACCAAACTGCGGAACTTCTGCATAGTAAACTTGCCTGGCCCCATTGTTATTGTAAGGAACCGTGCCGCTTTTCTCAGCCATCATCTTTTCTGCAGCTTCTTTCAAGCTGAGGTTCTCTTCTTCCGTAATTTTGATATTCATGATCTTTTTTGGATTTGGATTCGCCAGATACTTACCTTCTTTATTCAAGAGGTAAATATCTGCTTCGATATCTAATTGAATATTACTAATTAACGTTTGTAACGTAGTGAAATCAATCCCACCGGTTATTGTACCCTTGAAATTTCCACTATTATCATAAAACGGGACATTGTCCGTTAATATGGTAGCCTTAGTACCTTCATCATAATAGGGATCAGTCCAAATGGATTTCTCAGTAATACCTTTACTTATGGTATACCATTTCTGAGCGGGATAATCATATTTAGGGTCAGCATATTCATTGGTAAACACTACTTTACCGTCTTTATCTTTATATACATAAGGTCCAAAGTACTGAGTATCACTGTTATAAGCATAAGGTTCATACCACACCCCTGCTCCAAAGGTAACGCTATTAGCTGTTATCATTTTCTGGAGCAAACTTGCATACTCTTCAGTACTTACACCGTTACCAATAGACTCTACAGTACGCGCTAGACCTTGAAGCAGCGTATCATGGGCCGTTAATTGCTTCTCGATATCTTTGATCGTACCTTTTAATTGAGCAGTCATTTTATTTTGAATCTCATTCTTAAGTAGATTTTCTGAATATTTATAGCTGATTACTGACATAGCCACTAAAGTTAATAGTACTAAGGGTAAAATCGTCACCATTGTCTTACTACTGAGGCTAGAAATATTAAATAGTTTCTTAAACATACCTTCATCCCCATTCATGTAATGATCAAATATTATTATTCGACATCGGCCTTTCATTCAAAGATGACAGTGATACCGCCTTAATATCCCCCCAATTCATAACCAGAACAAAAAAATGCCTAAACTACCGAACTTTCAGCAGATAGACATTTTAGTGTGCGCTTCTGCAACCCGGCTATCGTGATTGTACAAAGTACGACCCTTAGACCCGTGGCTTTGCGTCCCTAACTTTCATTAGGTTTGCGTATTTTAAGTTTACAACTAATTGAGTTATTCAACCCAAAAGCATTGTTTACCTTCTATAGGAAGGCCGGTTTCACATTCCTTATTTCTATCCCCCCTATAACTAAATAAAAAGGCGATATAACAAGTTGTCATTTCGCCAAAATAATTTCATAATCATCATTTAATTAAAATCGTGCCCAGTGCCCAAACTGCCTTAAGAAACTGAGAAATAACCGTAAGGGATTACCTATCTACAATGTTTTAAAAACTGTTGAATTCGCTGTACTGCTTCCTGCAGTACACCTTCATCTTGAACCATAGCAATCCTTACGAATCCTTCGCCATGTTCTCCGAAGGCTATCCCTGGCACTACAATTACTCCAACTTCGCGGGCTAAATCCATTGCAAAGGATACCGAGCTTTGTCCAGTCGGTACAGGTGCCCAGATAAACATGGAACCTTGCGGGATCGGCATTTTCCAACCGGCAGAGGCACAACCCTCTATCAAGAGATCCCGACGTCTCTGATAGGCACTCTTATTCTCTTCGATAGATCCTTGCGCATTACGAAGGGCATAAGCGCCAGCAGTCAAAACGGGAGCGAAGACACCATAGTCAATATTTGATTTGAGTTGAGAGAGAGTTCCAATGACATCGGCATTGCCGACAACAAATCCTAATCTCGCTCCTGCTAAATTATACGTCTTAGAAACAGAATGGAATTCAATACCAACCTCTTTTGCCCCCCCTGCTTGCAAAAAACTCACAGGTTTGAAGCCCTCAAACGCTAATTCGGAATAGGCAGCATCATGACAAATGAGCAGATCATACTCTTTAGCAAATTCTACAACCTCGTCAAAAAACTCGAGGTTAGCCACGGCAGCCGTGGGGTTATTGGGATAATTCAAGAACATAAGCTTTGCCTTGCGAGCGATATTCGGGTCAATTTGCTTTAGATCAGGTAGGAAACCATTCTCTTCCAGCAAAGGAATTGCTACTTTCTCTCCACCAGCCAGCAACAAACCCGCCGTATAAATTGGATAGCCCGGATCAGGAATCAAGGCTAGATCCCCAGAGTCGATATAGGCTAAAAAAACATGTGCCAGACCATCCTGAGAACCCATCAGTGGCAAAACTTCAGTTTCTGGGTTTAAAGTAACACCAAAACGTTCTTGATACCATTCCGCACAAACTTTACGAAAATCGTCTGTCCCGCGGGTTAATGTATAACCATATTGATCATCATCCAGAACTGCTTTACTAAGAACATTGCGGATTTCATGAGCTGGGGCACGATCTGGACTTCCTATACTAAGATTAATTAAACTCTTTCCAGCCCTCTCCAATTCCCTTTTCAGATTATCCATTTCCGTAAAAACGGACGCTCCTAATCCTTCTAATCGTTTCGATGGCAGCATATCATACACTCCGTTCTTGTGTGTCATGGGGACGGTCCTTTGACACACCATGACACATCCATACTTTCTTATTTTACCACGTTAATCGCAGTATAATAAAGGTAAATTAACAATTTCCAGAAGCCCTTTTCTTGAGATGAAATGACTAGGGAAAAAAATGTGCTATAATTATAGAAATCGTTTTATTAGAGAATACTTCGATTAAAGCTAATGGTTAAGAAGGGAGACTTATGAATTTATGGCACTAATGAACGAGAATTATCTTAGGTTACCTGGAAGTTATCTGTTTTCGGAGATTGCCCGCAGGGTGAATCAGTTTAAAAACGAGAACCCTAATGCGGATATCATTCGCTTAGGGATTGGAGATGTAACTCGTCCACTTCCTCCCGCGGTTATTGAAGCTATGAAAAAAGCTGTTGATGAAATGGGGAACGCCGAAACCTTTAGAGGGTATGGTCCCGAGCAAGGTTATGACTTTCTAATTCAAAAAATTATCGAAAACGATTACAAGACCCGGGGAGTCGATCTTACCTTAGATGAAGTCTACGTCAGCGATGGAGCAAAAAGTGATACCGCAAACTTTCAAGAGATTTTTGGTACCGGCAATATCATGGCAGTCACTGACCCTGTCTATCCGGTTTATGTAGACAGTAACGTGATGGCAGGGCGTACTGGGAACTTCAATGCAGATAAAGGGCAGTATGAACGTATTGTTTATCTTCCCTGTACCGAAGAAAACGGAATGAAACCCGCGTTTCCAACAACTCATGTAGATATGATTTACCTCTGTTTCCCAAACAATCCAACCGGAATGACCTTAACTAAATCAGAGCTAAAGCAATGGGTGGACTACGCAAAGAAAAATAAATCCATTATCCTGTACGATTCTGCTTACGAAGCTTACATACGTGAAGAAAACGTCCCTCGCTCGATCTATGAGGTTGAAGGTGCCCGCGAAGTCGCTGTAGAGTTCCGAAGCTTTTCCAAAACAGCGGGCTTTACCGGAACACGGTGTGCCTATACTGTTGTACCAAAAGAAGTTATGGTCTATGATTCAAAAGGTGAGCCTCATAGTCTAAATAAACTATGGCTGAGAAGACAAACCACAAAGTTTAATGGGGTCTCTTATCCAGTGCAAGCTGCAGCAGCAGCGATATACACTGAAGAAGGAAAAAAGCAAGTTAAAGAAACCATTGACTACTATATGGAAAATGCCCGAATCATTCGAGAAGGACTGACGAAAGCGGGCTATGAAGTATTTGGTGGAATTAATGCCCCTTATATCTGGATGAAAACCCCCAATAATATGAGTTCTTGGGAGTTTTTCGACAAGCTCATGAAAGAAGCTAATGTTGTGGGTACCCCAGGTGCAGGCTTTGGTGCTAATGGCGAAGGGTACTTCCGCTTAACGGCCTTTGGGACCCGAGAGAATACGGAAAAAGCTATCGAACGAATTCGAACCAAAATGAACAGCTAACATAAAAAGCCTGTCGCTAGTTAAAACCTAACGACAGGCTTTTTACCTGAGCAGCATCAAACCCTTCCGTTCTTAAACTCCCGTCACTCCAGACCAGAGGGTGTGATGTTGCAGAGCGAACCCTTTAGGCAGAGTCGCGTTAATCGCGCTTAGATTCCGAAGTGCCAGCGTGGCACGGGACTTGTCCATGGATGGACTGATGTTGCGGTGCCAAGGATGGCAAGGAGCAACACACATGCGACGGAACACGATGTTCCTAGTGCCGCATGCGCCAAGGATGGCATAGCATGCGGCCAGAACGCCCAGAGGTTTGCCAACGCTCGCTTCGGAATCAAGTGCGATAGTGACGGCGCCGTGGGTGACCGGAGCAACTTCACATCCTCCGCTAATCCAGGTTTTTCTTAAACTTCTTAGCTGCTATCCCTACTAGGACAATAGCGAAGGCACAAAGGATGAGCGTATCCTGCCAAAGATACTCCATCCCTACCCCTTTAAGGAAGATTCCCCTTACGATCTCCAGAAAATATGTCAATGGAAATAATCCACCTATAATTTTTAGAAACGTAGGCATGGTTTCCCGAGGGAAGATGAAGCCCGATAAGAGGATTGAGGGCAAAATCAGGATAAAGGTCATTTGCATCGCTTGAAGCTGAGTCTTGGCAACACTGGAAATCAAGAGTCCAATGGCTAGAATCGTAAACAGAAAAATGGTGGATAAGATTACTAAAAGAGGAATACTTCCTGCCGGCATAACTCCAAACCAAAAAATCGCCGTCGCTAAAATTAAGGTCAAAGAAACAAAACCGATAAACACAAAAGGAAGAAGCTTGCCCATAAGCAATTCAAGAGAGCGAATAGGAGTCACGACCACTTGTTCCATGGTACCACGTTCTTTTTCACGCACAATAGAAAACGAAGTTAACATTGCTATAACATTTTGTAAGATCAGACCGATTAAAGCTGGAATGTTAAAGACCATTGACTTCATGTCCGGGTTGTACCAAACTCTAGTCTCTATATTAAGTGGCATGTTCGTACCCAATGCCGCTCCCCTAGCGGCAAGACGAACCCCTTGTATCTCTAAGGATTTATTAAGACCAAGCATCTGAACCGCGGACATGGCCGCTCGAGCTATAGTAGGATCAGACCCATCGACTAAAACCTGAACGTTGCCTTGACCATTATCTCTCTGTAACTCTTTGCCAAAATTAGGCGGAATGATGACGGCTACCCGAGCTTTACCGCTGTCCAGATAGCTTTCGATCTGATGATATCCTTGGACATATTCATCGGGATCTAAATATTGAGTGTTCCGTATAGACGCGATAAAGTCTCGGCTATCGGTTGTTTGAGATTGATCCCAAATAACTGTAGGCAGATGATCGACATCCGTATTGACCGCATAACCAAATAGAAGAAGCATACCGATCGGCATGACCATGGCCATGATTAAACTGGCACGGTCTCGCCGAATGTGGAGGAATTCCTTTTTCAAGACGGCTAAAAAACGAACCCAGGAAAATCTTCCCATTTAGGGTCACCCTCCTTTCCTAAGAACGAGATTGCGAGGATCATCCGAAGCTTCATGTTCGACATAATAGATGAAGAGATCATCTAAAGTTTCTTTAGCTTCTTTTCTTTTCATATCCTCCGGCGAGCCAAAGGCTATTAATCGCCCATAGAAAACGAAACCCAAATAATCACAGGTTGCCGCTTCATCCATGTAATGAGTGCTGACTAGAATTGTCATTCCTTCTTTGGCTAACTGATGGATCAAATCCAAAAAAATACGTCGTGAAACCGGATCCACTCCTGCAGTTGGTTCATCAAGAATGAGCAGTTGGGGACTATGCAGTAAAGCACAAGCTAACGCCACTCTTTGCTTCCAACCACCCGAAAGGGAAGAAACTAACTGAGTGGTTCGTTCAAGCAGGCCAATTCGTTTAATGACCCTTGCCTTCTGTTCTTGGGCTGTCTTTCCATGTAAACTATATACCCCTGCATAGAAGTCCAGGTTCTCCTTCACAGTTAGATCTTCATAAAGACTAAACTTTTGAGACATATAGCCAATACGCTGTTTAATTTCCTCTGGTTGAGTTAAAACATCATAACCCAACACAGTCGCTTTTCCTTCTGTCGGTAGCAAAACTCCGCAGAGCATACGGATGAGCGTTGTTTTTCCAGCACCGTTCGGCCCGACAAAACCCATAATTGCCCCGGCAGGGAGTTGGAAGCTAACCCCTTGAACCGCTGTATACGTGCCAAAGCGCTTTACCAAACCCTGGCAATCAATCGCTAAATTCATTCTGCTTCACTCCTTTATTCCAGGGTTATATCTGCTGGCATACCTGCTTTCAATTGATCTTCAGTGTTTGTTATGCCAATTTTCACAGCATAAACCGTCGTCGTACGCTCTTCTTTAGTTTGCACATTCTTCGGTGTAAACTCCGCTTGAGTACTGATATACTGAATCTGGCCCTTGAATGTCTTATCCGGGTAGGCATCCGCTGCAATGGAAACTGTCCCACCCATTTTTATCTGACTCAGCTTAGCTCCAGGGACATATACTTTAATCCACAAATCATTAGGGTCCAGAATCGTTGCCAAGGTTGAGCCAGGATTGACAACTTGACCTAACTCTACATTTTGATAGAGTACCTGACCGCTGGCAGGACTCTTAAGAGTAAGCTTGCTTAGACCAAGTTCTGCCGTCTTAATAGACTGCGCTGCAATATCAACGGCTGCTTTTTGTGCTTGAATCGTCGGTTGAGTATAGCCGGCCTGGGCTTGATCCAAACTTGCCTGAGTGGCGTCAACACTCGCTTGGGCGCTCTGATACTGGGCTTTTAAAGTATCAAGTTTGGTTCGCTGAGTATCCACCACCTGTTTACTAATTGCACCACTCTCATAGAGTTTTAGATTGGCAGCTAGATTATCTTCCTCTAATTTTAGACTTGGTTCCAGTGCGGATAAATTGGCCTTCGCCTGACTCACTAAGTGCTCAAGCCGACGAATTTCTTCAGCCCTTGCTCCACCTAAAAGGTCATTCAGTTTTGCTTGTGCTTGAGTGTGTTGACTCTTCGCAATAGCCAAGGAAATTTTAGCCTGACTGTCATCCAGTTTAGCGATGATGTCCCCTGCTTTAACGACCTGACCTTCACTTACTAGCAAATCGACCACTCTCCCACCAAGCTCTGATTGTACTGGTAGTTCAGTCCCTTCAATAGTACCAGAAAAGACGTTTGAATCGTTAGATCGATTTAGGTATCGATCCCCTATGACCGACAGGGCAATAAAAATTAGAACAATGACCATAACTACAGCTTTTTTTCTCATGCTTTCTCCTCCTGCCCTTGCACATTGTTTATAGTGTATCTACGACTGCTTTATGTTCTTACCCATTACTCAACCAGGAGCCCATGTAAAAAAAGATCTAATATTTGATCTGCTGCCTCTTCGATAGTTTTTTCTGGGGAAAACCCAGGAAAAACGTGATTGAAGATCCCGTAAAATAATACCGTCCCCATAAAACTTCGCATCATGGATGGAAATGGAACGGGTTTAAAAACCCCTTCTTTAACACCCTTATCAAACCAAGGCTTGACAATACTAATTCCTTGTCCCAGAATTCCATTAAACAGGGCTTCCCTAACTTCATTATGGTACTGTGCTTCGGCAAACATAAAGCGAACAAGACCTTCATTTTCTTTGATTAATTCTAAGCGATCCCTTAGAAAACACCGAAAAAACTCTACAGGATCTTTGTGTTCCTTATCGAGAGAGATAATTCCATTAAGTATTTTCGGCGTCAAAACTGCAATCAGCAATTCCTTCTTAGTAGCAAAATGACGGAAAATAGTTCCTTCAGCAACACCTGCTGCTCGGGCAATTTCAGCCGTTGTGGAGCCATTATAGCCTTTCTTTGTAAATATGTTTATTGCGGCTTCAAGGATATCTTGGCGCCGTTCATCTGCTGTTTTCTTTCTACTGGATTTCTGTTGTTGAGTTTCTTGATTTAGTTTCATAATTGTCCTCCAAATATTTGATCATGAAGCAGACTCTTTATGAGTGATTACTCACTTACAAATCTAAGTCTATCAATTTTAAGATCTTTGTCAAGACTATTATTTGCATTCGCTTCTCCAACACTGGGAAGGTTAAGACTAAGTTATTAATTAGTAAACACCCAGCGCAGAGGGTACACACACAAAGGAGACAATATGATGAAAAAAATACTGGTAACAGGCGTAACTGGAAATGTCGGCAGATACGTCTGTAGCTCACTTCTAGATATGGGAGAACCCGTTAAGGCAGGCCTTATTTCGATGTCTGCTGCCAAGATTGCTCAAGTAGACAGCCGTGCCGAATGTGTTCTGTTTGATTTTGAAAACCAATCAACTTTTTCTACAGCACTCCAGAATGTTGACAGAGTGTTCCTGATGAGACCACCCCATCTTGGCAAACCTGAAGATTTAAAGCCATTCATAACAGCCATGAAAAATGCTAATATTCGCCTTGTATCTTTTTTATCCCTAATGGGGGTCGAGAAGAATCCTATCCCACCTCACCATAAAATTGAGAAATATCTTGAGAAGGCAGGTATCCCCTACGCCCATATCCGTCCAGGTTTCTTCATGCAGAACCTAACCGGCGCCCACCTTCCTGAGATACGTGATAAAGGCGAGATATTCATCCCAGCCGGGAATAGTAAGTGTAGTTTCATTGATTCGAAGGATATCGGGTATGCTGCAGCCGTTCTCCTGGCTAATCCGGATAAGTACAGAAATACTGCTCATACTCTAACCGGTCCTGAATCACTGGACTACTTTCAGATAGCTAAAATTCTAACTAACGTGTTGGGTCGGAAGATCGTTTACCAAAAACCTTCGATCTATGCTTATCGGAAACACATGTTGGATATCCGAAGGCTAGACAGGGAGTATGTCAACGTTACAATTATGCTCTATCTTATGACTCGGCTTGGCACAGCCAAGAGGATTACTGAGGACTATAAAAAGCTAACCGGCAGAATGCCACGAACGGTCGAAATGTTTGTGAAGGATAACGCCTCAATCTTCAGCGAATGAAAAAAGATATCTCCTAACCCTCTTATATTTTCTCCCTTTGAACGTATTTATCTAATAAGCGTTTCTAGTTTCAAAGGAGGTACCGCAAATTGAGAGAAATAAAGTTAAGAGTTTGGGACAGGATTCAGGAGAAAATGTTAAAGCCTCAGGCCATAAGTTTTGATACGAACAGTACGTCCCCATTTGCAGTGAGCGTGCCAGGTCGATCTTGGGAACCCATTGGGAAATACATATTGCTTCAATGGACTGGTTTTTGTGATAACAACGGAACAGACGTTTATGAAGGTGATTTAGTCAAAATCTCATCTGTCATTTACAAAGTTATTTGGAACAAAACACTAGCAACCTTCGAACTTCTTGAACTAGGGAGTTTTTCAAAATGCGAAATTAGTGCAGTTGAATGTAGTATTGTTATTGGAAATGAATTCCAAAAGGCTCATTTAACTCCAGAGGCGGTGCAGTTTACATTATTCTAAAGCAATACTTATAGACATTTTATGTCGTATAAAGGCAATATAATAAAAACAAGAGGTGCACGTTCAATACTGAACATGCGCCTCTTGTTTTTATTATAACGTTCTCTTTAACTAGCGGTTACTCTATCCTTAATCCAACTCACAATCTCACTGGAAGTTGCACCCGGCGTAAATAAAGCTTCAGCTATTTACTACCTCGCAAACCTTATGATTGGGACTTATGGTTAAGGGATCAGGGGTCATAATTCTCTGAATCTTTATTTAATTCCACTTCCTAACTGATTATATGTTAGTTAAGAATTCAACACTTATGTTACCTCAGAATTATTAATTAATGTCCCATTGGTCATTCAAATGTTGTTTTGATATTAGAACACTTCGATATTATTTGAATTTATTCTCTTTCCAGTTTGACATTTGCTGCCTCATAACTTAAGAGTCAAAAGCTCTACCCCGGATTGGATTGTGCTCTGGCATACTTCACCTTTATCCGGTCACCTTAGAACCTAACAGGTAACGGTAACCGACATATAGGGATGCCAGAGGTCAGGAGGATCAAATTTTTCGGTGATAATTACAAAGCCGAACCATCCTGTCATAATGCCAGTGGTTGGAAGTCAGTCGCGTAAATTGTTCTCTGCCTTCAAGAAATCTTCTTAGCAAAAAAAGCAGGCAGACTAATCTTTAATTTTTATAGTAACCTTAATACTCTTGCAGCAGTCGTCATTATGCACGGCAATACAATCGGGCTTATCAAATACCTTGTATTTACCGACCGTTTCAATGATTAAGTCTTCCGCTTTCAGGCCGTCTTCTTTAGGTATAAAATACATGCGGCCAAGAGGAATGATAACATTTTCTTTTAATATTCTCATAATAGTTCTCCTCCCTCACCGGCAGCCAGCACCTGATTAATCCAGGCAATTATGCTGCCGGTGGAGGTGCCTGGCCCGAATATCTCAGTTGCCGACCCTTGAGCTTTAAGTTCCTGCCGATGCCGCTCGGGTATCAAGCCCCCTCCGAAAACCGGGGGGATATACCCAGCATTTTGGGCAGCCAGCAGCTCATGCAAGCGCGGGTATAAATCCAAGTGGGAACCATTATGCACAAATAACCCCACCAGATCAACAGCCTCCCGCAGTGCTGTTGCAGCTATTTCCTCAAGTGAACAATACAAACCGGAATAAATAACTTCCATGCCGCCCTGTTCTCTTAAACCGCGAGCTAGAATACGGATTTCCTTATTCTGATTATCCATCCCGGCCTTGGCCAGTAGAACCTTTATGGGTCTCTTATTCATGCTCTAACATCCTTCAAAGCCAGTGTTAAATAAACTTTAAAGATAAGTCACTCCACTGTGCCGATAAAGTAAAGGTTTATGCAAAATTAAATGCAATAAACATTTCTCAATGCAAAAAAATAATGTAGAAGCACCCGCCCTTCTGATATAACAAAGGCATACCACAGCAAAGTTAACTCAGAAAGGACAGGTGCTCTAAGCAAGCATAAGCCCTAACTATATCAGAAGCTAATGTCATAATTTTAGACCTTGTTTTTATACCTGACGGCTACTTCCGCTGCCAGAGTATATGGATCTGTTTCTTTTTTCAATAACTGATCAACCATTTTTTCCATTTCTCCGCCTGCATCCAGGTCATTTAATACCGGCTGCAGGATTGCCGCCCACAGAGCTTCATTAAATTCAGCAGCAGTCTTACGGCGCAAACGCTCAGACAAAAGGTTTTTGTCCACCAGGTAGCGATAATGATCTTCTATCTTATCGCATACAGCCGACACACTTTCGGCGAATTTTTTAGGTTCCTGTACGCTTTCCACCAGTAATACAGGTATCTCCCAACCACCTTTAGTAACAGACATGTGAACCATGTTCGTGACTTCTTTATACAAGCTCGCGGCACCGTCACGGTCTGCCTTATTAATGATAAAGATGTCTGCTATCTCCATTAAACCGGCTTTAAGAGCCTGTATTTCATCCCCCATACCGGGCACCAGGACAACTATTACGGTATGAGCGTGATTAATGATTTCTACCTCTTGCTGACCCACCCCTACAGTTTCCACGATTATGGTGTCTTTGCCCATAGCATCCATGACATGGATGCCTTCTCCCACAGCCTTGGATATACCGCCCATAGAACCCCTAGTAGCCAGGCTGCGCAGAAATACCCCTTTATCCTCAGCATGCCGCAGCATACGGATTCTATCTCCCAAAAGTGCCCCCCCGGTAAAGGGGCTGGTGGGGTCTACTGCCAGAACACCGACAGTCTTGTTTCTCTGACGCCAGGAAAAAACCAGTTCATCTGTCAAGGTACTTTTACCGGCTCCCGGGGCACCGGTAATCCCTATGACATGGGCATTACCGGTTTTCGTAAAAATCTCCTGCATAGCAACGTGGGTACCGGGTATTTGATCTTCCAGGTTTCTGATGAGGCGGGAGGCTGAACGCACATCTCCCGCCAATACTTTTTGTCCTAATTCTTTCATCGCACTCACGCCCTTGGAGTTACATTTGTATTAATCCACTCCACCAGTGAATCAAGTTTGGCTCCCGGTGTAAATAATGCTTTTAGACCTGCGTCATAAAGAGGCTGCATATCCTGCTCCGGAATAATCCCTCCACCGATAACGGTGATATCGTCGGCACCTTCCGCCTTCAAAAGTTTAACTACTTGAGGGAACAGGTACTTGTGTGCACCTGATAAACAGCTTAAGCCTACAACATCAACATCTTCCTGAATAGCAGCAGCAGCTATTTGCTCCGGCGTCTGGTGACATCCGGTATAAATTACCTCAAAGCCGGCATCCCTGAAGCACCTAGCTAAGACCTTAGCCCCGCGATCATGGCCATCCAGGCCGGGTTTAGACAATAGTATACGAATTCTTCTCTCTGCCATCACACTTACCTCCTCCAATTTTGCGAGAAACAATTTCTAATTTTCAAACTCAATCTTAGTAAATGCCAGGGTCGCGATACTCACCATAAACTCCCCTGTAAACATCGCAGATTTCCTGAACAGTGGCATAGTTCTTAACCGCCTCAATACAATAAGGCATAACATTTTCGCCTTTCTTACAAGCCGCCTCGATGTCTTTAAGTGTTTCGGCCACTTTACGGTTGTCGCGCTTTCTCTTAACTTCAGCCAGACGATTGAGCTGTTCTGCTTCAACGGAGTCATCTATTTCTACTATCGGAATGTCAACCTGTTCATCTTCCTGAACATACTTGTTCACACCGATCATGACTTTTTCCTGAGCATCAATTTGCTTTTGGAATTTATAAGAAGCATCGGAAATTTCCAGCTGCGGGAAGCCCTTCTCGATAGCAGCAACCATACCGCCCATATCGTCGATCTTATGAATATATTCCCAAGCTTTTTCTTCCATTTCATTGGTCAGCGCTTCCACGAAATATGAACCGGCCAGCGGGTCAATAGTGCTGGCCACACCGGTTTCTTCAGCGATAATCTGCTGAGTCCGCAGGGCAATTTGCACTGCATGGTCTGAAGGCAGACACAGAACTTCGTCCAGCGAGTTGGTGTGCAGTGACTGGGTGCCGCCGAGAACACCAGCCAGAGCTTGAATAGCAGTCCGCACCACGTTATTGTAGGGCTGCTGGGCGGTAAGCGAACAACCGGCAGTCTGGGTATGGAATCTCATCCATAAGGAACGCGGGTCCTTGGCACCATAACGCTCACGCATTGCTTTAGCCCAGATCCGGCGAGCAGCTCTTAATTTAGCAATTTCTTCAAAGAAATCGATATGCGAGTTAAAGAAGAAGGATAACCTGGGCGCAAATTCATCAACCTGTAAACCTTTACGTCTGACCACGTCTTCTACATATTCCATTCCGTCTCTTAAAGTGAAGGCCAGTTCCTGTACAGCAGTTGACCCGGCTTCTCTGATGTGATAACCGCTGATACTGACGGTATTCCACTTGGGCACATATTTGGTACCAAACTCTATGGTATCGCTAATTAATTTTACTGACGGCTCGGGCGGGCACATAAAGGTTTTCTGAGCAATAAATTCTTTTAACATATCATTCTGAATGGTACCGCCGATTTTGTTCAGAGGAATTCCCTGTTCCTGGGCACAGGCAATATACATGGCCCATAATATAGTTGCAGGCGGGTTAATGGTCATAGAGGTGGTTATCTTATCCAGAGGAATCCCGCTGATCAGGTCTCTGAAATCATCGATGCTATCAATAGCCACCCCTACTTTTCCACACTCACCCCTGGCTTTGGGGGAATCAGTATCATAACCCATCAGGGTCGGGAAATCAAAGGCAGTACTCAGGCCGGTCTGGCCGGTGGCTAACAGGTATTTCCAGCGCTTATTGGTTTCAACAGCTGTACCCATACCGGAAAACATTCTGAAGGTCCAGTATTTTCCACGGTAACCGGAGGGCTGACAGCCTCTCAAATAGGGATATTGTCCCGGATAAGCTATATCCCGCTCAAAATCCATATCTTTAATGTCCTCGGGGCCATATATTCTCTTGATTCCCAAATCAGAAACGGTGGTCCAGCTTTCTTTTTGGTCAGGGTGTTTGGCCACTATTTTTTTAACTTCATCTTCCCATTTTTGTCTTAAGGCGCTCGACTTGTTTACTAAATCATCAGTAATCAAAGTTATTCCCTCCTCATGGTTCATTGTTTAATACTAGTACTCAATTCCTGCCCTATCTTTAATCCCCGCACTATAGTGATGTTTTATCTCAGTAACTTCACTTACCAAATCTGCTATCTCTCTCAACTTATCGGAAGCATAGCGGCCGCTTAACAATAAATCCAATTCTGCTGGCTTATTTTTAACCATCTCTAGCACTTCTTCCTCCGGAATAAGCTTAAAGTCCACGGCCACATTAATCTCATCCAGGATGACCATGTTATATTCCCTACTGGCAATGATCTCTTTAGCTTTTTCGAAACCTTGCTGGGCCATCTCCACGTCTACAGGCGCAGGATTGTTCCGCATGACAAAACTATCCAGTCCAAATTGATAGACATGCAAGTCCGGGAGGTACTTTTCCGCGGCAATCACCTCTCCATATTTACGTCCCTTCATAAACTGAATAATGCATACCTTGTAGCCCTGTCCAATAGCCCGTAAGGCCTGGCCAAAGGATGATGTTGTCTTGCCCTTGCCGTTACCCGTAATTACCATCACCAAACCACGCTTGGCTATGCTCGCTGTGGACTGCATCACACTCAATGTATTCACCTCTTTCTTCGCTCTTCCCCGTCAAGTCAAAGGTCAACTTAAGGTAGGGGAGGTCCACTTATCAGTCTTTGTGTTGAAATCAATGCCCCTTGTTGATCGATGAAAATACTACATGTCTTGACACTCTATTCTAAATATACAGAATTATTATGCAATTGCCATGCCAAGTATCTTATCTGTATATTTAGAATCTTCTGCTTTAAGTCCAGTCAAGGATTAATCCACTTTAACCTTATCAAATCCCGAAAACACTAAGATTTATAGATGTATACTCTCATACACATTTTGACACATTAGAATACCTGATCTGCATTGGATTCTCGACTCTAGACTATGTAAACAAATCAATACGTGTATCCACTTGTTTACATGCGGATAGCTGTCTAGTTTTCCATTTTATAGAGTAGTTCCTACGGCTTGGTTATGTTAAACTATAGAACAAGTGAGTGTATCGTTTAAGCTCAAGCAGAAAGTAAAGGATTGTGATTATTATGTTTCGCTCAAAGATGTTCTTCGTTCTTGCATTATTTACCATCCTCCTTGCGGGGTGTACACCCTTAAAAACCTCCAATCAATCCTTACCCGAAAAACCTAAAACAATCAACGCCTCTTACGTCTCTAGACCTATTAACGTCCCTTCGATTGTAGCTCAGGAAAAAAAGCTGTTCGAAAGTGAGTTTCAGAAAGATGGTATAGAATTCAAATGGCATGATATTTCTGTTCCAAGCAACCAACTTGAAGCGTTAGCTGCCAAATCACTTGATTTTGCCAATAGCCTTAACTATGTTTCGGCTATTTTAGCCAAAGCCAATGGTAATGACCTTAAAATCGTAGCCTCCTACTCCCGCTTTCCTAAAGGAATCAATCTGGTTGTTAAAACGGACGGATCAGTAAACACAGTGGCCGACCTCAAAGGAAAGAAAATTGCTTTGCAAAAGGGAACCATGCTCCATGAGATGTTAATCCGGGCTTTGGCAGACGTTCAACTAACGACTCAGGACCTTGAACTAATTAATATGGATTCAACGGCCGCGACAGCTGCTCTTGCTGCAGGACATGTTGATGCCACAATTCTCCCTGAACCACTGCTTTCCAAGGCCGTTGCTACTGGTAAGATTAAAAAACTGAATTCGGCGGAAGGATTAATTCCCGGTTTAGCCGTGATTGCCGTGCGCAGTGAATTTGCCCAAACTCAACCCGAGCTAGTAAAACGTTACCTAAACGTCCACAAGGCTTCCATTGACTGGAGCGAAGCCAACATAGAGGAAGCCTTAACCATGACCGCTCAGAAAAATCAAATGGACATCAAAGCAGTCAAGGCTCTTTATCCTATCTTTAACTTTGAGATGAATCTCGATGAGGTTAAGAGTGACTTGCTGAAATCTGCTTCCTTTTTGCAAAAAGAGGGCATGATCCGTTCCGACGTAGACATTAATAAGGTCATAAACGATTTAGTCGATCCAAGTTACTTACCTACGACGTAGGCAACCCAAGCACTATGTCATCCTGAAAGAGGTACGACTGAAGGATCTAGACCCTTCGCTGACGCTCAGGATGACAGGTATAATTTTTCGTTTATTGTGGCGCTGCAACGCGTGGGAATTCTGAACGAAGTGAAGAATCTTCCGGATGTACCATTTTTCATTGCTATATATTGTGTCGCCTGTGATAGCGGCAAATGGAGGTTAATATGAAGGCTTCCGCAAATCACCAGCGAGAAATGCCGACAACTTTGACGGGAGCGTTTATACTGCCCACCGAAAAACAACTTTGTATTAAAATGTTGAAGGGGTTAGCTCTTCCCATATTGCTCTTAGTTCTCTGGGAGGTTCTTAGTCGTTTGGGCTATATAAATACCTACCTCCTACCCCCGCCCTCACAGATTTGGGATCGCCTTTTAACAGCTGCCGTTAACGGACAACTCGTAAGACACATTGGAGCCAGCCTGTACCGTGTGTTTTTCGGTTTCGGCCTGGCCCTGGCTCTGGCTCTTCCTTTAGGCTTCCTCCTTGGCCTATTGCCGGGCGTCCGCGGCTTTCTATCTCCCAGTTTAAGCTTTTTTCAACAAATACCTGCCATTGCATGGATTCCTATGTTCATCCTCTGGTTGGGCATTGACGAGGCCTCTAAGATTGCTATCATTGTTTATTCTGCCTTTTTTCCCATTTTTCTTAATACGTTCCTAGGCATCGCCAGTACCGATCCCAAGCTGAAGGAAGTTGCTTACACCTATGGTCTTTCTCACTGGGGTCTAATGAGACGAGTCTATCTTCCATCAGCTGCTCCTTCTGTGTTTGTCGGTATGAGGCTCGGTCTTAGCTTTTGTTGGCGTTCCTTAGTTGCAGCCGAATTACTGGGGGCTTCTAGGGGCATTGGCTATTTGATCCAGGAAGGCCGTGAAATGGCTCAGCCCGATTTAATGCTCGTAGGGGTATTCGTGATCGGCCTAATCGGTCTCTCCTTAGATTTCATCGTTACTCGTTTAGAAAAGAGATTCTTACCTTGGCAAGAAAAGGTAGACACTGAAGAGGTACAAAAATGGCAAATTTCCTAGAAATCAAAAATATCTCGAAATTCTTTACTATAGGTAAAGGGCAGGTTCTTGCTCTTGAGAATATTCACTTTGAGATGGCTTCGGGGGAGTTAATTTGCTTACTTGGCCCCAGTGGATGCGGAAAGACGACCCTACTTAGGATAATCGCTGGTTTAGAAAAACAGGCATCAGGCCAAATCCTGCTTCATGGCAAGGTAATAACTACTACTGGTCCAGAACGAGGTATGATTTTTCAAGAACCCCGCCTTTTTCCATGGTTGACCCTTGAAGAGAATGTTGGGTTTGGGATAAAGGGTCGGTATGAAAAAAAAAGACTGCAAAGGATTGTCGAAGAACTCCTTGAGATAGTCGGGTTAAGCAATTTTGCCAAAGCTTGGCCAAATCAACTATCTGGGGGCATGGCTCAAAGAGCAGCAATTGCACGGGCTTTGGCAGCTGATCCCTTAATTTTATTACTAGATGAGCCTTTCGCCGCTCTCGATGCACAAACCCGAACTAAATTACAGACTGATTTTCTAAACTTATGGAAATCCACGCATAAAACTTGCATTCATGTCACACATGACATCGACGAGGCCTTAATCCTTGGTCAAAGAATCATCGTCATGGAATCCTCACCGGGAAGAATTCGGGAAATTATCTCCGTCCCCTTTCCTTATCCTCGTTGCCCGGATGACCCTGACTTTCTTGCTTTGAAGAAAGAGTTGCGAGACTCGTTTATATCCACGATGTAAGTTCTCTTATTTTAGCTGGATTTTGTTATCACGAAGCAGAAAGGTTCTTCATCACTCCTTCAAATGTCTCTATTTCCTAAAAACTTGTTATACTTAAATATAACAAGTGCTCCAATCTTAACTATTGATCAAGTGAGGTGGAAATAATGGACAACCTCGATTTACCCCAATCAATCACGGTGGGACGCCTCCAAGAAGCTTTATCGTTACAGGCCATCGGCTCCAATAACACTTTAACCCAAAGTATCTCCCAGTTGTCCATTCAAACGATCCTCTTCTCAGGGATTAATACCTTCTCATTACCTCTTGTCGGTGAAACTATAATTCTGGAACCTACGGCAAACGGATCCATTTCTTTAACTGTCGAGGTTTCTAACCAAAAAATTACCTTATTTTTTTCCCAAGAGAACCCTTCTCCCTGGCCGATCATTTGTGATAAAGCATCGGATTGGTTGGAACGTGAACTGGGACGCGTCCTTATGACCAGTGAACGCTATACACAAATGATCGCTGAACATTTGACTCGTGGGAAGGGGTTTTCATTTCTAGCCAGCTTACAAGAAATTTTCGGGTGTGATATCTTCCTAATCAATAAGCAACTCGAAGTCCTCGGATGGGCTGGAGGAAAAACCGTCCCCTTAGTCCCCATCTCTTTCAAGCCTCCCCGCATATCACCCAACCTCCCTAAACCCTTCGCCCCACTCTATACAGGACAATGGGCTGATAAAAAGCTTCATCCAGTTCCACTAACCTGGTGCCCTCTATCTGGGCCAAAAGGAGTCCTAGGCTTCTTAGGACTTGCGGAAGACATCCAGAATATAGGAAGTATCAAACAATTCTTTCTTCATAAGACAACCACTTTAATTTTACTCGAACTTGTTAAGACCCAAAGCATACAGGACAGCGAACGCCAACACCATCGAGATTTTCTCTTTGATTTGCTTTACAATAATTTTGATTCTCTAGAAGTGATCATTTCGCGGGGCAAGTTATGGGGATGGGACTTCTCTAAACCTCACTTTGTCGTGGTTGGCGAAATAACTGGCTATGATCCCGATTCCGCCGACCGCGAACGTTTCGAAGAATTATTGACTGAAATGACCACACTTTTGCATAAACGCCAACCTAAGACAATTTGTCTTGAACGCAATGGTCAGGTTGTTTTACTCTTTCCCCTCCAGGACATGCTTCCACAATCAGAATGGCACAGTAAAGCGCTCGGGCTGCTTGAGCCGATCCTGAAAATTATCAACTCCATCCCTGGCAAACAACCGTTTCAATATGGTCTTGGCAATCTTTATAATTCTGCGCGCTATCTACACCGGAGTTTTCAAGAAGCAAGGACAGCGCTCGAATTGGGAAAACTCTTTGATAAACCAGATCGCTTAATTCCTTTTTATGACCTTGGCATTATGCGATTATTACACCGTTTGGATCGCCAGGAATTAGAAGACTATCGTTCAGAAATTCTGGGTCCTCTACTTAAATTCGACAAAGAAAGTAATCTTGCTCTTGAAGAAACATTATTAGCCTATTTCTCGTGCAACACAGACTTGAATGCAGCGGGTGAGAAGCTTTATCTTCATCCCAACACCCTCCGCTATCGCCTTAAAAAAGCTTCTGAAATCCTAGACCGTGATCTATCCTCTCTGGAGAATCAGGTTAATCTTTTTCTCGCTCTTAAGATCGGTCGAATAAAATCATTATGGCCAGACTAGTTACTATCCCATTTTCGTGGTTCGAATATCCCAAACAAATTCCCTTCTCCCGGTGGAGAGGGGAATTTGTCTTTGTTAGCCACTTAAGAAAAGAAGATGGAAGGCTACATCCCCCTTCACACCTTGTGGAGAGGGGCTTTTGTTTCTTTTTACAACGAATGCCCTTTCATTTCATTTTTTACTCTAAAGGAACAAAACTGAGAAAGCCGAATTATAGGCATGTAAAGTGAACATTGGTACAAGAATCTTGGCTAAAAGAAAGGAGGACTATATTAATGACCTTTTTCGAGGACTGCCCTCCCCAAGTTCTGAAAACTCATGGCGAACTACTACTCGCGCTTAGCCATCTCTTCGCCCAAGGAGGGGAAAACTTATCTCAAACCTTGAGTCCACTGGTTAAATCCTGTTCGGCCATAGCCGAACACTATAATACCTCTAGACTGCTTCAAGCCAACCAAATCTTAGCTCAATACTCTGAAACGAATGACGGAGAATATCTCGTTATGTGCTACGAGTTTAACCGCCTCTTCGTCGGTCCCAATGCTCCTGTTGCCCCCCCTTATGAGTCTGTGTATTTATCCTCCGACCATTTAGTGATGGGAGAACAAACCTTAGCTGTCCGCAAATTCTACCAGCGAGAAAATTTACAGACCATAGGGCAAAGGCATGAACCAGATGATTTTATCTCAACCGAACTCGAATTCGTTGCATACCTCTTGAGTCGGATTATTGAGACACAAGCTGCCAAGAACAGCGCTAAAATACAACTCTATAAAACCTTATACCAGGAGTTTTGGCAACAACACCTTGGCCTCTGGTTAAAAACATTTGCTCACACAGTTTCCCAGTCAGCCAAACATCCTCTCTTTTCTGCCTTAAGCGAGATTCTAGTTGCGCTCTCAACTCTTAACGCACCATTAAACACGAAGGAGGCCCCTTATGAAACTTACGCGCCGCAAATTTCTCGGAGGAGCAGCAGCCGTTGCTGCCTCTAGTATGACTCTTTTCAACTTTAATTTATTAACAAATTCCCCCTCTGCCTCTGCAGCGGATCAACCCTCTGAGGCTATAAAAACCTTCCGAAATGTCTGTCCTCGTAACTGTTATGATACCTGCGGGATGATTACCTATGTAGAAGACGGAGTCCTCAAAAAGGTTGAAGGAGACCCTAAACACGGCTATACCAACGGAAAGCTTTGCCTAAAAGGGTACTCTTATCCGCGCCGTGTCTATAGCCCGGATCGCATCAAATACCCCATGAAGCAATCCCCTCGTGGTTCCGGCAACTGGACCCGTATCAGTTGGGATGAAGCTATGGATACGATTGCCAAGAAAATCCTAGATTTGAAGAAGCGCTACGGTTCTACACTCCCGATCTGCTTAGATAAGTACTCCGGAAATTTTGGTATTGTTCACTATGGAATAGAGGGGACTATGTCAAGCATCGGCTACACAACCCGCGCCGTAGGAACACCCTGCTGGCCCGCCGGGATTGATGCTCAAACCTATGATTTTGGCACCCTTTATAGCAACGACCCCGAAGACATGGTTAATGCCAAGTATATTATTCTCTGGGGACAAAATGCCGCCTGGACAGCGATTCACAGCTTACCCTTCATCAACGAAGCTCGGGAACGCGGCGCTAAACTCGTGGTGATCGATCCTATCTTAACCTCCACTGCTTCAAAGGCCGATCTCTATATACAAATTAACCCCAGTACAGATGGTGCTCTCGCTTTGGGCATGGCTCGCTATATTATCGACAACAATTGGGTCGATTGGGAGTATGCCCGGGCCAACAGTCTCGGCTTTGATGAATGGGTCGAGTATGTCAAAAAGTCTATTACTCTAGACTGGGCTTCTGAAAAAACCGGCGTGCCTAAAGACATCATCATGGAAATTGCCCGCGAATACGCAACCGCTAAACCAGCCAGTATGTGGGTCGGTTACGGTATGCAGCGTCACACGAACGGCGGTCAGAACGTACGGATCATCGATGCCCTTGGAGTCATGACCGGCAATGTAGGAAAATCTGGTGGAGGAGTCAACTACGGTCACCTAGAAACCTGGGGCTTTAACTATAATGCGATGGTCAATGCCCCTCCCAAAGGGTCTAAAGGATTCATTGGTCCCGATGGCAAAGAAGGGGATCGTGCCATCAACATGAATAACTTTGCCCACGATGTCTCCGCCCAAAGCGACCCTCCAGTAAAAATGCTCTGGCTGGCGTGCCGGAATCCCGGAGCTCAAGATCCTGACACTAATGCCATTGAAAAAATGTTCTCCTCTATGGAATTTGTGGTTACTGTAGATTCCTTTTTCAATAAAACCGTCGAGATGTCTGATATTGTCTTGCCAGCAACCACCCATTTTGAGGACTGGGATGTCATGGCCAGCTATTGGCACTATTGGGTCGGCATCAACCAACGCGCTATTGACCCTCTGTATGAATGTAAAAGTGATGTTGAAATCGCTATAGAACTTTCTGAAAAAATGAATGCCCTAGAACCTGGATCTTGTACCTTCCCAACTTCGGGAACACCGGAAGAATGGTTAGCCAAAGAATTCAACCCCGGAATACATCAAATGCTCGGCATTAACGATTATAAAGAACTCATTGATGGGCCTCGTAAGGCAAAAATGCCTCCCGCTTCCTGGTCCGATGGGAATTTCCGCACACCTTCGAAGAAAATTGAAATCCATAGTGAACTTGCCGAGAAGAATGGACTGCCGGCGCTCCCAATCTGGGTTGATGAAATGAAAACCCCCGAGAAATATCCGATCCGCTTTATGACACCCCATCCGCAGTATGCTTTACACTCCCAGTTCCAAAACCTGGACTGGATGATGACTACTAACCCTGAGCCTAAGGTGGAGATTCATCCGAATCTAGCTGCCAAATACGGTATTACTGAGGGCACTATGGTTAAAATCTACAATGACCTGGGTTCAATTACGGTCAAAGCCCACCTAACCCGGACAACCTCAACAAATGTCATCGTCGCCTATGAGGCCTGGTATAAAAACTCTAATTTCAATGTTAATTACACCTTGAAAGCCATCCCCAGTGATATGGGAAAACAAGCGACTGGCAACGACGGGTTAGCCTTTCACGATAATTTCGTAATGATAGAAAAAGCATAAGGAGGAATCCCTTTGAGTAAACAGCTTGGCTTTTTACACAACTCAGAGAAATGTGTGGGCTGTCGGGGGTGTGAAATAGCCTGCAAAAACGAATATCAAATTGAAGCAACCCCCCAGTGGCGTAAAGTTTTCCAACTCCATGAAGACGACTTCTCCCTTCCTACCCGAATGTTCTTTTCGATGGCCTGCAACCACTGCGCTCACCCAGAATGCCTGCGCGTCTGCCCGGTAAAGGCCTACACCAAACGCGAGGATGGAATTGTGATCCATGATCCCAATCGTTGCATCGGCTGTCGCTTATGTACCATGGCCTGCCCGTATGATCGTCCCCAAATTAACCCTGCCAAAAAGAAAGTCGAGAAATGTAATTTATGTTACCAGCGAATTGACCAAGGTGAAAAACCAGCTTGCGTCACCGCCTGCATTCCGGGAGCCCTGGAACTGGTAGAAATCAATGATAGTCTCGATCAAAAAACCGGTATACTCAAAACCTTACCTGGGCTGCCAAGCCCGAAAATCACATCGCCGTCGATTCGTTTTATCGGACCGAAACAGGGCAAACAAATTAGGAGGGATTAAGATATGGGAGACTGGGAATGGCCCTTAATTCTGTTCACCGTTCTAGGACAAATCGCGATTGGGATAATTCTAATGCTCTGGTGGCTCGCCCGTAACCGCAATCTGAATATCCAATTATTCAAACGGGGGGTCCATGTTTCTGGGGGTCTCTTACTGATCGCTCTTTTGGCTTCACTTTTTCATCTGGGACATCCGGAAGCAGCTTACCGCGCTTTAGCCCACCTGGGTTCCTCTTGGTTAAGCCGCGAAATTCTCTTCTTCCTCCTCACGTTCTTGGCCTGGATCTATCTTTTTCGGCTGTCGAGACAACAAACAAGCAGCCACACCCTTGGGTCAGGCGCCTCAATCATTACGACTGCTGAAACTGCAGCTGGGGGACAACCAACTAGCAACCTCTCCCTCGGATTAGGGATCACTTCTCTACTAGGCCTGTTAGGTATTGCCAGCAGCGCCATGATTTATGTTCTACCCCGAGTTCCTGCTTGGAATAACGGCGGACCCGTTCTTTTCTTTTTACTCACCACTGGCTTGCTAGGAGCTCTTTGCACTTTAGTACTAGGAGGGAACTTACTTCAAACCGCTCAAAAGAAGCTTCTTCTTCAAGTGTCACTCGGGTGCACAATCTTCAGCCTCATCCTCTCTGTTATTTATGGTTCTATGCTCAGTGCAAGCATGGAAGGAGCCGCCTCCTTAAACTATCATTTGAGCAGCCCTCTATTTTGGGTCCGTGCTCTAGTGAGTTGGTTGGCCCCACTCCTTCTGCTGGTTATCATCTTAAAAAGCCCTGACCTCGGCAAAAAAAATCTTATCCTGACCGTTACTCTCTTAGTAGGTTTAGGAGAAATCTTAGGTCGAGCACTTTTTTACCTTAGTGCAACAGGCATCCAAATTACAGCTTTGTTCTAAATGGTGATTCCTCCCACAAAAGCCCTGAAAGTTTGCAGCCTCAGCGCAAACTTTCAGGGCTCATTGTTAATAATGACTAAACTTGATTTTCACGCATACTTAAAGGTTTTTAGGTAAACTTAACGAATAATCTTCTAAAGACATTGAGTGGATCAGGGGGGTAAACTAATGGAATTTCATCAAAATATTTGCCCTCGCAACTGCTACGATACGTGCAGCATTATTAGCACTACCCACAATGGAGTGCTTATCTCTGTTGAAGGTAACCCCGCTCACGAATACACCTTGGGCAAACTCTGTCCTAAAGCTCTAGATGATGTGAAAAAGGTTTACAGTCCTCAGCGCATCCGTTACCCCATGCGCCAACAGGTTCGTTACAGTGGTTTTTGGGAGCGAATTTCATGGGATGAGGCATTAACCCTGATCGCTGAAAAAATCCTGAACCTCGAAGAGACGTATGGAACAACGTTGCCTCTTGCTCTGAATAAGTACTCTGGAAATTTTGGCATCTTACACAATGCCATGGAAGGCCTCTTCACGGGTATCGGGGCAACCACGAGAGCGATTGGATCCCCCTGTTGGTCAGCAGGGGTAGAAGCTCAAACCCTGGACTTTGGAACATTCTTTTGTTCTGATCCGTTGGATATGTCTAAAGCTAAGCTGATCTGGCTCTGGGGAGTAAACCCTGCCTGGACTGCTGTTCACCAGATGCCGATCATTTTCGATGCCATTGATCACGGGGCCAAGGTGGTTTGTTTCGATACCCACTTTAGCGCTACAGCCGCCCGAGCCCATCGATATGTAAAGGTTTGCCCAGGAACCGATGGACTTCTTGCTTTAGGGTTCGCCAAGGTTCTTCTAGAAGAAGGTCTTATAGACCCTAACCTGGGGTCTTATACCTTTGGGCACGAAGAATTCATCCACTATATTGAAACCGAAATATCTCTTGATCATTGTTCGGAAATCACAGGAGTTCCTATATCAACCATTCGCAACCTAGCCATAGAATACGGTCAAACTCATCCGGCTTGTATCTGGGCTGGTTTTGGCCTTCAGCGTTATACTAATGGGGGACAGACCCTGCGCGCTATTGATGCCTTAGGAGCACTTGCTGGACACCTTGGTGAAGAAGGAGGCGGCGTTCAATACGCTCAATTCGAGACCTGGCGTTTTTCCGGGGCAATACAGGATCCGTTCCATCCAATCAACAGTTCTTCCAACGCTGATCAAGCCTCTGTAGACAACCTAACTTTGAATCAAAAACAGACGGATCGACTTCTTAATATCAATCAGTTCGCGGAGGAGGCTTTCAATTGTACGGATCCACCCGTTAAAATGCTCTGGATTTCTGGGAGAAACCCTCTATCCCAAGATGGTAATCTGCAGCAATGGAAAAAACTGATCAGCCAACTGGACTTGATCGTCGTGAGTGATCTCTTCCATTCCAAATCCTCCGAAGCGGCCGATCTTTTTCTGCCGATCACGACCCATTATGAACATTGGGATTTAAATTCCAGTTATTGGCATTATTGGGTAGGAGTCAACGAACCCGCTATTCCTCCGGTCGGTGAATCTCGCTCTGATTTACAGATTGCCTGGGATGTTTCATCAAAATTAAATAAACTTAAACCCGGAAGCTGCGCATTTCCGATATCAGGCGATGAAAAGGAAACCCTTTTACGTGAACTCGGCCCCCCAATGTTAGATATTCTGGGTATAAAAAAAGCAGAAGACCTTCTAAATGGTCCGGTACGCGCAAAATATCCCAGAACAGCTTGGGAAAATCGGACCTTTGCAACTCCTTCCAGACGCTATGAATTTTTCTCATCCCGAGCTTCTGATGCCCATCTTTCACCCCTTCCAATCTTTATCCCCCCTCTTAACTCTTCGATTGATGCTCCATTGCGCCTTTTAACTCCACATCACCACTCTACTATTAACTCTCAAGTTTATGCCACTGGGACGGCCAATCCCGATTACGTCTTACATCTTGCGCCTGAACTTGCCCAGCGTTATGATTTAGCAGTCGGAGACCGAGCCCAAATTTGGAATGAATCAGGTCTATTAGAAGTAGTTATTCAACCAATATTAGGTATCTCGAATGATGTTGTCATTGTTTTTCAGGAGCAAGTCGAAGGGCCTTTAACTGATATGGGGCAACTCACTCTTGGGGCTCGAGGATTTGCATTAAATGAAACCTTTGTAAATTTGCGGAAACTTTAGATATCGGCAACTTGCTTCAGGTGGAATTCAGCTCCATCAGAGGTTTTTAATTGAACTTTTCGAGAGGCGCTAAGCCATCTGACAAAAGGAGAGTGGGTGTATGGTCAAACAATTGGGTTTCGTGCTTGACGTTAATCGGTGCCTGGGCTGCGGCGCCTGTGCCAAAGCCTGTCAAAACGGAAATCAGTTGGCCCCTCTTCTATGGCGTCGGATTCGTAGGGTAGAGAAAATCTCCAAGGATCAGATTCAGATATTTTATTTATCCACTGCCTGCAATCATTGCGGCGATCCCGAGTGTCTAAGGGTCTGCCCTTCTGGGGCCTATGCCAAACGCCGCGATGGTATTGTCCTACATCTTTCCGAAAAGTGTACGGGCTGTAAGTCCTGCGTCGCCTCATGTCCCTTTGGAGCTCCCCAATACAATCTCCAGACTAACAAAGCGGGGAAATGCCAGCTCTGCCATGAACGTTTAGATCAAGGTATGCCTCCTTTTTGTATTCAAGCTTGCCTTACTGGAGCGCTTAAGCTAAAAGAACTAAAAGACATTGCGGAAAACCAGTTATTAAGACTTACCGCCCCCGTTCCGAGCCTTCGATTGACGCGCCCCTCTGTTTTCTATAAGCCACCAAGAACTACTAAACTATGAATTGCCCAACTAAATCATGGGTAAAAGCAAAAAGGACCGGTTTTTCGTATGTAATTACAAAAATTCCAGTCCTTTTTTGTTCATTTTTACAATTTTTAATCTGATCGATTCGACCCAAATATTGTATAACCAACCTAAGGCAGGGAATAATCCTATGACTAGATCTTCTTACGTCCCACGTAGCTGGTATGCAGCAGCTTATGAGCCCTTTCTCCATAGGGCTCGCCTAAGAAGTCTTTATAAAGGCCTATAATGGCCGGATTTTCATGCGACTTCCGCAAAGGTTTATTTCGGTCTTCACGGTATAAGGCTCCGGCTCGGTCAGTTAGAATATCTAAGTTCCCATGATGATAGGGTTGTCCGCCTCCCCCAATACATCCTCCAGGGCAAGCCATGATTTCAATTACGTCATAATTACTTTCCCCTGCTTGTATTTTCTCTAGGACCTTACGAGCGTTACCTAGGCCGTGGATAACTGCTGCTCGGTAATCCCTTCCCGCAATAGGGATCACTGCTTCCTTAAGTCCATCCATTCCTCGCAGAACCTCAAACTCCACTTTCTCCAAAGTTTCACCTGTGATTACCTCATAGGCTGTCCGTAAGGCAGCCTCGAGCACTCCACCGGTTGCTCCAAAGATTACGGAGGCACCAGTGGATTCCCCCAAGGGGTGGTCAAATTCTTGGTCTTTGAGATGATCAAAGTGAATGCTGGCTTCCCGAACCATACGAGCAAGTTCACGAGTCGTGATGACGATGTCCACATCCGCAGTTTCTGAACCTTGAGCTAGTTCAGGACGAGCGGCTTCGTATTTTTTGGCAACACAGGGCATCACGGATACAACCGTAATGGTCTTAGGATCGATTCCCAGGGTTCTAGCATAATAACTTTTAATCAAAACCCCTAACATTTCATGAGGAGATTTACAAGTTGAAGGAATGTCCAAGAGATCTGGAAATTGATGTTCGAAGAATTTAACCCAGGCAGGGCAACAACTGGTGAGCAGAGGTAGTCGACCGCCATGTTTTATACGATGGACAAGCTCGGTTGCTTCCTCCATAATCGTCAGATCAGCTGCAAAATCCGTATCAAAGACACGGTCAAAACCAAGCCGTCGAAGAGCCGCGACCATTTTACCTGTCACAATCGTCCCCGGCTCTAAATCGAATTCCTCCCCTAGCGCAACCCGTACGGCTGGAGCAGTTTGTACAACGACAAATTGATTAGGGTCGTTGAGAGCTTTCCAAACTTTGTCTACCTGATCCAATTCCGTTAATGCACCAGTAGGGCAAACTGCTATACACTGTCCGCAGAAGGTGCAAGCGGTTTGGCTAAGAGGTAGATCAAAGGCTGTTTTAACAACCGTCTCAAAACCGCGTCCCACGGCAGAGTAAACACCCACCGTCTGTACCTCGTTACACATGGTTTCACAACGGCGGCAACGAATACATTTATTAGGATCTCGAACAATGGAAGAACTCGAGCGATCAATTTCAAACTCAGACTCTTCTCCTTCATAGGAGATATGGCGCACGCCTAATTCCGAGGCTAAGGATTGAAGGTCACAATCCTGGTTTTTTGCACAGGTTAAACAAGATTTAGGGTGGTCAGAAAGGAGAAGCTCAACCATAGCCCGTCTGGCCTGGATAGCGCGCAGCGAATCGGTTTTGACAACCATACCGCTTGCTACTGGGGTTGAACAAGAGGATGCCAAATTACGTCGACCTTCGATTTCGACCACACAGACCCGACAGGAAGCAATGTTGTTGTTGTAATGCATTTCATTAAGTTTCAAGTAGCATAAGGTCGGAATATCGATGTTTATGGTTCGTGCAGCATCTAAGATGGACATTCCTTCCGGCACTGTTAGAGATATGTCATTAATGGTTAGCTGTATATCCATATGGAGTCCTCCTTCAGGGATACCTTAATGGCGAATAATGGCCCCGATAACGCGGCATTGGTCCATGCAGGCCCCACATTTTAGGCAACGTTCTTGATCGATGACATGGCGCTTCTTGGTTGTCCCAGTGATACAATGCATAGGACATTTTTTAACGCATAGGGTACAACCCACACATTTGTCTGTAATTTCATATTTCAACAAGTGACTACAAACGCCCGCCGGACAGTTTTTGTCGACAACATGGGCGATATATTCTTCCCGGAAATACTTTAAGGTCGAAAGGATGGGGTTTGGTGCACTTTGTCCTAATCCGCAAAGGGCAGTGTCTTTAATGATATGACACAGTTTCTCTAAATTATCTAAATCCTCTAAAGTCGCTTTCCCTTCCGTGATCTTGGTCAGGATTTCATAAAGACGTTTCGTCCCAACGCGGCAAGCAGTGCAACGACCACAGGATTCATCCATTGTGAACTCCTGGAAAAACTTGGCGATATTGACCATACAATCATCTTCATCCAGGACAATGAGTCCTCCAGAACCCATCATAGATCCTATAGAAGCTAAAGATTCATAATCGATGGGAGAATCCAAATACTTGGTAGGAATACACCCTCCAGAGGGGCCTCCGGTTTGAGCGGCTTTAAACGTTTTACGTTGCTTAATCCCTCCACCAATATCAAAAATTATCTGACGCAGAGTGGTCCCCATGGGAACTTCCACAAGCCCGACATTATTGACTTTTCCTGCCAAAGCAAATACTTTTGTTCCTTTGCTTTTTTCTGTGCCTATTGCTGAAAACCATTCCGCTCCATTTAAAATAATTGGTGGAATATTAGCCAAGGTTTCGACATTGTTAACGCAGGTTGGTTTACCCCACAACCCCTTTTGGGCGGGGAATGGAGGTTTAACAGAAGGTTCTCCTCGGGCTCCTTCGATAGAATGGATCAATGCCGTTTCTTCACCACAGACAAAGGCTCCAGCTCCAAGTTTAAGCTCTATGTCAAAGGAAAAATCACTGCCTAAGATTTCTTTCCCAAGTAAACCAAAATCTCGGGCCTGGGCAATGGCAATTTTTAATCGGTGAATCGCTGCAGGGTATTCTGCTCGGACATAAATAAATCCTTCAGAAGCCCCAATCGTTGCGCCTGCAATGAGCATTGCCTCTAAAACACTATGGGGGTCACCCTCCAAGACAGAGCGGTCCATAAAGGCGCCTGGATCCCCTTCATCGGCATTACAAATGATATAGCGTTGATCTGCTTCGCTCTTGCGAGTCAACTCCCATTTAACACCAGTTGGAAAACCGGCGCCACCACGTCCCCGCAGTCCGCTTTGTTTTAGAACATCAATAACTTCAAAAGGCTTCATGCTGAAAAGGACTTTGGATAAAGCTTGATAGCCATCCGCGGCAATATATTCAAGAATGTTTTCTGGAGCAATAGAACCGACATTCCTTAAGGCTATGCGAAGTTGCCCATCATAAAAAGGAATGTTGGTGGCGAAACGCTCTTTAGTGTTCGGATCCATAAAAAGGAGGTGCTCTATTACATTACCTTTTATAAAGTGTTCTTCAACTATGGTTGTTACATCGTCTGCCGACACTTCACAATAAGTTACTTTATCGGGAAAAATCTCGATCATTGGACCCTTTTCACAAAAACCAAAACAGCCGGGTTCGAAAACTTTAATCGTATCGGATAATCCACGCCTATTTAGCTCTTCCTCTAGAACTTCAGCGATTCGAGGACTGCCTGAAGAGTGACAACCAGGTCCTCCGCAGACCATAACGTGCCTTACATGCCCTTGAGCATTTTTTGTTGTAATTGCTTCGGCAACACGCCGTGATTCTAAGAGTTTTAGACTTTGGGCTTGTAATGCCTTCAATGCATCTATATTTATGAGTTTCATATGGCTTTTCCCTTCCTTCGAGGGCGTGTCAAGGGGACGGTCCTTTTGACACACTTCTTCGTGTCAAAAGGATCGTCCCCTTGACACACCTCATGTATTCGCTGCTTAACTTTCTGGGCGATACTTTGCCAAGACCTCGTTAATGGCTTGGGGTTCGTGCATGCGTCCATGCACTTCACCATCGACGATCATGACTGGAGCGAGCCCACAGGCTCCAACACAACGCAAAGTTTCTAAGGTAAACAGATTATCTGGAGTAGTTTCCCCAGCTTTAATCTTAAGCTGATTTTCAAGTTCTTCTTTTAATTTTTCAGCCCCTCGAACAAAACAAGCGGTACCGGTGCACACATTAACCACGTGTTCTCCCCTGGGTATCATTGTAAAAAAAGAATAAAAGCTGACAACACCATAGACCATTGCGGAAGGTATATCCAGTTTCTGAGCGATATGCCATTGAACATTATTAGGTAAGTATCCATATATTTCTTGAGCGTAATGAAGGACCCCAATAAGATTTTCCTTTTTATTGGTCAAACTGTCGATATAATCATCTAGCTTTTTGACAAACTGATTTGGCGAAGCTGTATCACACATGAAAATCCTCCTTTTTACTACCAGCGAATGTTACCTTCATTTACACCTCTTTCTTAATTGATTTTGCGCTTTCTCCAAATTTAATCTCTACGGCTTATCGATATCTAATGGGGAACGTCGGTTTTTATTTCTAGTTTAGCTTCCTTCACTCGATCTGTCGTGTTTTTGGACATTAAATAAGCGTTTTGTGAATAAAGAAAATTTTATTAATTAAGAAAATGGCGAAGTAAGTAGTTAAGTCCAAATATGCATACTAGTCTGATAACTATTTGTCCATAACAATACAATTGCACTTGATAATAATAACAACTAACGGTACCCAACCCTTGAACTAAAAAAGACTCCACCTAATTAAAGAGGAGTCTCTGAAAAAATATATGTTTTTTAAAATGGGACGCCCCCATCGGGAACCTTTTTACAACGGGATAAAGATCTTGACGGGCCGTCCCACTGTTCCATACTTCTGTTCAGATTTTAATGTTCCATTTTGTTCGAGGAATTCTAGGTAACGGCGTACTGTAACCCTTGTCAGCTTAACTCCTTCTGCAACTTCCTCAGCAGAAAGAGGACGACGATTCGCATTTAAAAACTGAACTATTTGGCCTAGAGTAGCTTGATGCAAACCTTTAGGCAAAACCATTTCTCCGAACGATCCAACAGCCGATAGGTTGGGTAGAGGTATATACCCAGTAGAAATCGAATGGTTATTTTCATGGTGGTTAGTTTCAGGTGGGCTATTTTCAGAACTATTGCTAGTGACTCTGTTTATCTCTCCAGTTAGAGATTGGATTTGTTCAACCATTTGGTTAAAGGCATCCTCAAGCTCCCCTATTTCCTTAGCTCCGGAAACGTTTATCTTCTCAGTGAGATGACCGGTTGCTACGTCCCGAGTTCCTAACATGATATTGTGCAAAGGATTAACGATAACTCTCTGAAGGAAAAACCAGGTAAGAAACGCCACCAGGATGGTTAAGGCCAGTCCTATTCCAGCCATCTTAAGTAAAGATCTAGTAAAAATATCTTGCTCATAGGAATGAGAAATTCCTACGTAAAAAATCCCAATAATGTTTCCATTATCTGTACGTAATGGAATGTAACCCGCTTGGTGCCATTCACCTACAACATCAGCCTCTCCCACATAGGTCTGACCATTTTTCAATACCGTCTGGGCCACATTAGAAGAAACCTTCGTCCCAATAACTCGTTCACCGTTTGAACCACGTACAGTAGTAGCGACTCGCGTGTCTCCTAGAAATACGGTGACAGTGTCCCCTGTAAGACTAGATAAATGATCCACAATATCATTATTAAGGCTTATTTTTACGGGTCCTTTATAAAGGTTTCCGCCTTGTTCTGACCACGAGCCGGGATATGTCTTATTTAGAATCTCTTCACAGGTTGCCAAATCTGCTTTTACTTTGATAATCGCGGTGGCTACGGCACGATCTTTCATGTATACCCCAACCAATACGAGAAAGCTAACTGCCAACAAAACGAGCGAACTCAACAACAATATAAGAATCTGGTGTTTGAGCGAACGCACGACGAAGTTCACCTCTTTCGACTACATATGTCTATACCCCAATAGTTTATTTGAACTTAATTCGAGGATAAAATTCAAAAACCTTTAACTTCTGCCATATTTATTGAAAAAAAACGAATCTTTACGCTTCTTTATGATATAGAAGTAACTCAACTTGGGTATTTTTATGGCATTCGAATATGGATAGAGAATTTTGAGATTCTTTTCCATAAATTTCATGCGAAATATATTAATATCCAAGCATTATCCGATTAGTTTCTAAGCAAACTAAGCTCATAATCTTTAAAGTCTAATAACACCTGTCATCCTGACCTATCTGGTCAAGAAAATAACAAATATGGATACAAGATTAAAGGAGGAACGACTCAATGAACTGGAAAAAACCCTTTTTAGCCTCAATTATTTCTCTTACATTCTTAACAGTATTAACCATGGGTTGCAACCAAGCAGATGAAACCCCTTCTACTCAGCCATCTGGACCGCAGCTAACGGAAACTCCAAAGGTTAGCTATGTTGGTGACGAATCATGTAAAGCCTGCCACACTGAGTCCTATGAGAATGTAACTCATACAAAACACTATGATACGTTCAAACCGCTTTCCGCCTTTCCGCTTGATAAACCTCTAGAACCAATTACTATTTTTGATGCCGCCAACAAGGAAAAACCTACATCGACGACTCTAGATTTATCTAAAGCGAAAGTCTATGGGGTTATGGTGAACAACTATATTATTGCGGAAATTCCTAAAGAAGCTGGATTTAAAAATCAATTTTATCGTGTTGGAGCACTTAAGAAAACAAACGACAAATGGGCGGTTGAACCTCCAAAGAAAGCTGATATTGACAAAGATGGCAAAAACGATTGGACTGCTGAAAGTTACGCCAACTGTGCAAAATGTCATTCGCCTGGAGTTGAAACTGGATCTCCTAATTATGGTATATCCTGCGAATCTTGCCATGGACCCGCTGGAAATCACGTCAGTGCCACCGATAAGAAGGGAACAATGAGCTCTGAAGTTGCGAGAAATTCGTGTAATACCTGTCATGAAAGTAATCCATCTAAAAATGATCAAGGAACCTTTATTGCAAACAATCACTATGGTACACGAAATTACTTTGCTAGTAAACATGCTCAAAGCTCAGAAATGAATCAGTGTCTCACTTGTCATACATCCCATAAGGCTAATGCCAATGGCTCTCTCCTACCGACGGACAAACCAACTGATAATTGTTTGAAATGCCACGCTGGAAAAACCTTTAATTTAGATAAATTAATGTGGAAGAATCCAACTGATGATCGAGGCCATTTCACAAAAGATCACAGTTTCGGAGCAATGAAATATGAAGATCTTCAAGACGACCCTGCAACAAAACCAACCGAGATAAGAAATCCTGCATTTATCGAATTGATTAAGAAACATTTTCCTGAACTAGCTAAGTAATCTTTAATCTCGATAAGTGTTTTCCAAATACTCCATAACACGACAGGGGTATGTAATTCATAGAATTACATACCCCTCTTAACGTATTTTAAGATGGCTATTATATATTCGTATACAGTTATAGCTTAATTTGACTGCGAGAATTAAAAAACGTTTTGTAGCCCAACTGTACAAAAAGTAATACGGTTAATGAAACACTGCCAACAATACCTAGCATCACAGCGATTTGATATTCTATCGCTATAACGGGTGAAGCACCGCCGAGTATTTGACCCGTCATCATACCCGGTAAAAAGACGATACCCATCCCGACCATAGAGTTAATGGTCGGCATCATAGCGGCATCAAACGCGCTTTTCACAACCTGCTCAGAGGCCATTTTAGGCGACGCTCCAAGAATCAGGGCAGCTTCAACTAGTTGTTTATTGGTCGTCATTCCTTCGACAAGTGTTTTAACACCCAACGAGATACCTGTCATGGAGTTGCCGATGATCATACCTGCAATCGGGATGATATATCTGGGTTCGTACCAAGGGTACACCTGCAATACTATAAGCACAAAATAAGCTATACTTGCAAGGATTCCCAAGGTCATAGAAAGAGCTATGACCTTCTTTATTTCAGATGACAACTGCAATATAGTTCGATTAAAGATGTTATTGATAGCAAAGATAAGCATAATGGTGATAATCCCCAGAGTATAAACGGGATGGCTATGTTCAAATACAAAAGCAAGTATATAACCAACAAGCACTAGTTGAATGGTCATTCTCAGGGAAGAAATTAGAATTTCTTTTTCTCTCGGAATCCCTTTGAATCTAACTATGACTATGAGCACAAGAATAAAAATATAAGCTGCAGTCATTTGCCAAATCGATAAATCTATGTTCGCCTGCATAAAATGGCCTCCTTTGTTTTCACTGCATTGCCTTTTTTATTTCTATGATATGCTCAGCAAAACCTTGAACTAAGGCTTTAGAGTGGGTTACCATAATCATTGTTTTCTTCAAACGTTTGACTTCTTTGACCATTTGCTCCATTACTGATTGGGCCGTCTCTTCATCTAATGCTGAGGAAGGTTCATCCAAAAGAAAAACGTTTGGTTCCAGCAGTAAAACTCTTGCCATAGCCAAACGTTGTTTTTCCCCACCAGATAGAAAACTGGCATTAAGTGACATATCCTTATTTAATTGAACGATTTTTATGGCTTCCTGGATTTTAGCATCACCTACTTGAGGCTTTTCGCAAAACTTAAATCCGATTAATAAATTATCCCTTACAGATCCTTCAAAAATTACTGGAGACTGTGAAAGCATCATGACTTTTCGTCTGAGCACAATCGGATCCCATTGGGATAGAGGTCTATTCTGAAACAAGATTTGCCCTTCATCCGGGCTGATTAAATGGTTTAATAACTTTAAAAGTGTTGTCTTCCCACTTCCGCTTTCTCCAATTATACAGGTGATCCTCTCTTTAGGAATTTCTAGTTGGTCTATATTTAATATACTTTTATATTTCACACCACGTAGTGTGTACATTTGATTATCACTCCCTTGTATAATTCATTGTTCATTAAGTTCTTTGAAAAGCTCATAGGCTTTATTTTTCGCTTCCTGCAATACATCGCTTCCTTTTTCCGTCGTTTTATAGTACTTTCGAATTTTTCCATCAACGTTCCTATCTTCTTTTTCTAACAAACCAGCTGAATCCATGGTATGCAGGAGCGGATATAAAGTCCCTGCGCTCAAATTATATCCATGCTCACGAAGCTCCTTTAACATCCAGGAACCGAATATGGGATCTTTTTTTGCATGATGAAGAATGTGAATCTGAATAAACCCCAAGAATAGCTTTCGGTAGATTTGTTTTTCCACTGTATCACCTCTACATATTACCGATATCTTTCTCCGATATCAATATACGATATTAGCGTAGCAGGTTATCCTAAAGTGGTCAAATAATAGGTTAGCAACTTTTCTTAGGATAAGAATCGACTACTTGATTGTATTTCCTTTTAAGTTATAATATTTTTAAATAAATTTATTCATTATGCAGGATTATTTTAGAGAAACGTAGAAGGTAGAACAGGATGTCAGTAGCGAACAACTTATATCTATGCTGTCTATGAACGTTGCCTCTAGGGGGTATGCTATGAAGAAGATTCGTTCCCTATCTAAGCTTACGCGCACTTATATTTCAGCCTTAGGTTTGATTGCCTTATTGACCCTTGCTACTTTCATAACAATGCACCTTGTAATCTTGACTCAAAAGGATAGTGCTTTACTTGTTAATTTAAGTGGAAGTCAACGATGGTTGTCTCAGAAAGCGGCCCTTCTAAGTGTAGAACTTGTTTACATCACTGATTCTGCTGAGCGAGATCAATCTAGAAAGCAACTATTAAGCATAATAAATCAATTACAAAGAAATCACAAAGCCTTGATCGAGGATACTCCTAATATAATATCATCGCAAAGTTTAACCCCTCAAATGCAAAAAGTGTTTTTTAGCCCACCTATAAATTTGGACACACGGTTTAACCGATATACATCAGAGGCCCTTGCTTTAGCTAATGAACCAGAGCATTTGCTTACTCCAGATAATCCTCACTTTACTTACCTGCTTCAAAACAGCGAAAACCTCTTGGAATCACTAGATCAGATAGTATCAATGTTTCAGAAAGAAAGTGAGGCTAAAGTTCAACGCCTTGGGATGGTTGAGATTACAAGCGGCGCAGCAATTCTTTTAACCCTTGCTTTTCTTGGTTTGTATATTTTTAGGCCATTAGCAGACACTTTACTCAATGAAAGGTCTCAATTAGAAAAGGCGAATCAAGAACTCAGTCTTCTTTCTTCAATCGATGGATTAACCGGTATAGCAAATCGCCGTCATTTTGATCAATTTCTCGAGCAGCTATGGTTACATTCCGCACGTAATAGTGAACCTATAGCAATCATACTATGTGACATCGACTTCTTTAAGGCGTATAATGATACTTATGGTCACTTACAAGGGGATGAATGCCTTAGGCAAGTAGCGTCTTCCTTAAAGAACTCCCTCAAACGCCCTTCAGATTTTGTTGCTCGGTATGGTGGAGAAGAATTTGTGGTCGTTCTCCCTAACACGGATATCGAAGGAGCTTTAACGGTTGCTGAAACTTTACGAGTAAATCTAGAAAGTTTAGAAATTCCCCATCGCCTTTCCTCCATCACACCAAAAGTCACGATAAGTCTAGGAGTAGCTATCGGACATGCTGATCACACATATCAACCGAAAACGTTAGTTGAAGCTGCAGATTCTGCTCTTTATCAAGCAAAACAGGAGGGTCGTAATCGTTATAAATTAGCTAACTTCGAGGGTTAACTCTAAATTTATTCCAATTGAAATTTCTTAAAAAGGCGAACATCGAATGTCTAAAAGCAGAACGGGGTGCCACTCCCACTAGAAAGTTGGAGTTTTACTATTAAATTAAATTCAGGAGGTTGCATCATGAGTTTTGAAATTAACAAGAGTGTAAAATGGGTAGGTAAAATCGACTGGGAATTGCAAAAGTTCCACGGTGACGAGTACTCTACACATCGAGGTTCCAGCTACAATTCGTTCCTTGTCCGTGATGAAAAAACAGCCCTCATTGATACTGTTTGGACTCCTTTTGCCAAGGAATTTGTCTCTAAACTGAAACAAGAAATCGACCTAAATTCGATCGATTACATCATTGCGAATCACGGTGAACCCGATCATAGTGGAGCTTTACCCGAATTAATGAGAGAAATTCCCAACACCCCTATCTACTGTACCGCTAATGCCATTAAGTCCTTAAAAGGCCAGTATCATCAGGATTGGAACTTTATACCCGTCAAAACGGGGGACAAACTAAGTCTTGGCTCAAAAGAATTTATTTTTGTTGAGGCTAGAATGCTTCATTGGCCTGACACCATGTTTACTTATATGACCGGGGATAATATTCTTTTCAGCAATGACGGATTTGGCCAGCATTTGGCATCAGAGCATATGTTTAATGACTTAGTCGACCAAGCCGAGCTATATCAAGAAGCTCTTAAATATTATGCCAATATCTTAACTCCGTTCAGTAAAATGGTAGAAAATAAAATTAATGAAATCTTAAGCTTCAACCTACCTGTGGATATGATTTGTCCAAGTCATGGTGTTATCTGGCGGGATAATCCTTTGCAAATAGTTGACAAGTATATGGGATGGGCAAAGGATTACCAAGAAAATCAAATTACTATCATCTATGACACAATGTGGAACAGTACCCGACATATGGCCGAGACAATAGCCGCCGGAATCAAACAAAGTAACAAAACTGTAACCGTAAAGTTGTTTAATTGCAACTCTACTCACACAGATAAAAACGATATCATTTCTGAAGTCTTTAAGTCAAAGGCGATTATTGTAGGTTCACCGACTATCAATAAAGGCATCCTCTTCTCCGTTGCTGGGATTCTAGAAATGATTAAAGGTTTAGGATTTAAAAACAAAAAAGCGGTTGCCTTTGGTAGTTATGGCTGGAGTGGTGAAAACACTAAACTCATTTCCTCTGAATTAAGCAAAGGCGGATTTGAACTTCTAAATGAAGGCCTAAGGGTAACCTGGAATCCGGATAGCGATGCAGCAGCAAGTTGTCTGGAACTCGGTCGGAGTGTCGGGGAAGCACTTAAGTAGGAAGTTTGCAAAATTATATATCATGAAGGAAGGGGAGCGTATTAAACGCTCCCCTTCCTTCATGATTCCCTATAGTAAACTCATTTACATATGTATTTATTCTATTCATAACTCATTAGGCTTTCGGTAAAGTTTCTCTTCTATATGTAAGAACTTACTCACATAACCTTCAATTTCCTTGTCATGATTCTTTTGAGACTCCAGCCATCTGTCTCTCCATTTTTTCCACAGCTTTTCTGACGCTTCTACAACCACTGGGTCGAATTGTATTCCTTTGTTTAGAATTACCTCATCCCAGCATTCCTCCCAAGATAAAGCTTTTCGATAGGGTCGTATCGAAGTAATTGCGTCTATAGCATCAGCCACCCCAATAATTCTTGAACCCAATGGTATTTCATTCTTTCGTAAGCCATTAGGGTAACCTTTCCCGTCCCATCGCTCATGATGGTGAAGCACAATTTCAGCGATTTGTTTAAGCCCTTTTGATTTGGCTAGAATTTTATAGCCAATCTCTGAATGGTTTTGTATTTGAGCCCATTCATGAGGTAGAAGTGTACCTCTTTTGTTTAAAATGCTTTCTGAAATACCCATCTTACCAATATCATGAAGATGTGCTGCTATATGAATATTTTCTAGTTCTGAACCTTTAAGCCCCATGGTGCGCCCCAAATCATAGGACATATCCCCCACCCTAGTAGAATGACCGCTTGTATATAAATCTTTCGCTTCCAGAGCAGCTGCTAAACACTCAATGATATCGTGGAAGTGTTGCGGTTTTAAAAGTCTTTGTATGAATTGAAACATTGACGTTTCCTCCACTTGAATCGTCGATTAGCAGCTTATGTCCCGTAATTCTGAACGATCGTATCTTCAAGTTCGTTAAGCAGTCTGTCTAAGGAAGCACCACTGCTGCTATGACTTCTGAATACTGGTATTTTCTTTCTTTTCGCTTCTTTAACTGCCGTGTGAATCATTTTATGAGAGACTGTCGAAGTAAATAAAACAATTCCATCAGGCGATCCGATCACTTTATCAAACTTAGTAGGCATCTGGGTATAGACTTTTACACTGTGCCCACGCTTAGAGCAGATTCCCATATATTCGCTATGCATTCTGTCATGACCACCTACCAATACTATACTCATGGTCTAACCCCTCCTAAATATTTCTTTCCTACTCCCCCAGATCCGCGGATGTCCGAATTGTTACTTTATATACCAAACAGTGTAAACTCGAGCTACTCAACCCCGATTATGTAATTGAAAGCAATTATCAAGTATATCTCTAAAAAAATGCCCCTTCCTTACTTCAGGTGCACCTTACTTCACAATATTTTACTAATAATCCTCCCTGAGCTGTTCATGCCCGCAAACTTTTACTTCTATTGTGTCCGCATTTTTATCACCCCTATTAACAAGCTCTGCAATTGATAATCAGTATCATTAACTTGTGAATATAGTATCACTTATCTCCCCTTCAGTCAACGTTAAACTGGGTAAAATAAGAACTTTAAAAAGAAGCTCTAAAGACTATGTTTCTTTCAGAGCTTCTTTATCTTTTTATTGATTAAACGTAATTGTAATATCAACAATTTCTGGAGTATTACCTATTCGAATTGGCGGACCCCATGTCCCATATCCCGACGATACAATGAGTTGAAAATCACCTTTGTGCAGTAATCCCCAGTCCTGTTCAAAAATTCGCTGCGTAATGAACTGAATGGGAAACATTTGTCCATTATGTGTATGTCCGGAAACTTGCAAATCCACCCCTTGTTTAACTGGTTCCTCCAAATGTGAAGGTTGATGATCCATTAATATCAACGGAAGAGAACGATTTACTCCTTGCATTATGTCCTTTAAGTCTTGTCTTTTGACACCATTGAAACGTGACCCTGATAAATCATCTCGCCCAATCAGATAGAAACTTCCGGCAATCTCCTGGGAACTATCCCTTAAGACCTTAACCTCTGCTTCACCCAAATATTTTATGGCTTCATCTGCATTACCGCCTATGTATTCATGGTTACCCAGTACAGCAAAAGAACCGTATGTTGATGTAAGTTCACGAAAAGTTTCTGATATTTGCAGTTTATTCTTAGACTCTATATCTTCATCGAACACATCCCCCACAAATAGAATCAGGTCAGGTTTTAAACCATTTACCTTATTGACTAGTTTTAGAAGGTGATCATGATGAACGATTGTTCCTAAATGGATGTCTGAAACCATAACAACCTGCAATTGCTTTAAGGCTCCTGCTTGTTTTGCAATTGATATATCATAATGATTAATCCTAGGATAACTGGCATTCCAGGCTCCGTAGCTTACGATACCAATGACTAAGATAAAAACGCTCAATCCCAAGGAGGGGTTTAAACTCTGTTTTATATCCAGTGGTACAATCCTTAGCCAGCGGTCAAATAATCCTAGAAGATCTAGTACACTGATGAGTAGTAAAAAGTAGAACATAAAAGCGATCCAATAAGCACCTGCTATTGTTAGTCCTTCGTATAACACCGTCGGAAGAAATTTCTCGCTAAACCGGCTGATTAAATAAGAGAAGGAAAGAAGAAAAAAGACAAGCCAATATACTTTAGAGCTTAAAAAAGGCACATAACTAAATAAGGCCTGCCATCCACGCAGGCCGATATAGTAATTGAGTCCACAGTAAACTAGAAAAATAACAGTACCCACTACAATAACTAAGGGGCTTGTCATATCTATTGCTACCTCCTGAGTTCCGACATTAGGTTAAATGCTATTATCTACAGGGGGTATTATACAACTTTTTCCGGATTACGTCACATCCTGCTTAATCATTTTTATTTAATATACTGTACTTGATTGCAAGTAAAAAACCAATTGCTAGCATATGAACTTGAAACACCAAAAAATACTTCCTATGAAGAGGATTATTGGGATGGAAAAAGAATAGCTTAGGACAGGGAATATTTGGAGGTGGATCATGTATGACAAAAAACCATAATGAAGGCGCGTATGCACCCGCATTCATGAAAAGCAGAGAGAGCCTTAGTAAGTTAACCCCTCAAACTATCATGGAAAAATCACTTTGCAACTTTGCAAATTCTTGGTTTTCAGTCAAATGCTTTGGTCAGATAATTGAAATATCATATCCAGAAGGGCAAATAGTGACTCAGGGTTTGGAGAATTCACTTTCACTCGATAAGAGATTACTCCTTCTTAATTATTTATCCTATGCCCAAAATCTTCCTCTCTCGGGTCAATGGGTATCCTATCGTGATTTACCCAGCGGAAATGTCTTCTATCCACACATTAAAAAGTATACACTTGAAGTTCTAGGAGACTTTTTTTCCAGTTGTGACAAAGCTATATTGCGTCACTGTTTAATTGAAGGGGGGTTCGAATTGATCCAAACCAAGGCCGATCTTACTGCCAAAGGGTTCTTTGCTCCCAGAATCCCCATCCTTCTCAAGTTCTGGGAAGGAGAAGAGGATATACCTTCAGCTTGTCAAATTCTCTTTGATAGTACCATATCTAAACAAATGCATATAGAAGATAGTGCTGCATTGTGCAACATTATTAAAAACCAAGTTATTAATCTATACAATTCGAAAAGAGCCAACGTGACTAATGTAGGGAGATCTGGATAGTGGACTCGATTAGCTAAAGATGAACGAATCTTTCCCTAGCTTGACACGTTTAATTCTTTCCCCGGGGATCAGCTCAAAAATGAACACTAAACTCTTTATGCAATTTTTTGATTAACACACTGGTATATGGGACTTATTATATAGATTACTTGACATAAGATTTCCTCAAAATCAGATACCCATGTCTCAACCTAGCCGGATTGATACTTGGGTATCTAAGTTTAATGAATGTAAACAACATGCTTAATATTATCGAAGTAACCGCAGCCCACTCATGATAACAAGGATTGTACTTCCTTCGTGCCCTATCACTCCTAAGGGCAAATTAATATTTCCGAAAAAATTAGACAAGATCAGCAGAAACATCACCGCAATAGCGAAGCTCACATTTTGTTTGACCACCTTAGTCGTACGCCGCCCTAAGGCAATGGCATAAGAAACCTTCGAAATATCATCTGCCATAAGGACCACATTAGCCGTCTCCAACGCTACATCAGTTCCGGCAGCACCCATAGCAATACCTACGGAAGCCGCCGCTAAGGCCGGTGCATCGTTAACACCGTCGCCGACCATAGCAACCTTTCCAGATTTCTGTAAATTTTTGATAATATCCACTTTATGTTCCGGCAGTAAGTCTGAATATACCTGATCAACCCCTGCCTCCTCACCAATGATTTGGGCAGTTGAAGAGCTGTCACCTGTCAACATTACTACCTTAATCCCCATTTTCTTAAGTCTTTTAATAGATTCATTCGCTTGCGACCGCAAAGTATCTTGTACGGCTAAGACACCGATCCGTTCTTTCTCCCCCTGAACAAAAATAACCGTATTCCCTTGCCTCTCCAGTTTTCGGACAACCTTCAATTCTTCATTCGGTAATTTCTGCCCCCCTACTAAATCTAGTTTTCCTATTCGATATTCCTGCCCCTCTACTATCCCCTGAACCCCAAGCCCTGGAACAGCTTCCAGCTTTGAGGCTGAACTCAGGTGAAGATCCTTCTCTTTTGCTTCCCGGATTATAGCTTTAGCAATCGGGTGTTCTGACCATGTCTCCAAGGAGGCTGCAATACTTAAGACCTCGTTTTCCGTGTAGTTTCCATAAGGTATTATCCGAGTAATCCTCGGTATTCCCTCGGTGAGAGTTCCGGTTTTATCAAATGCCACTACGCTTACATTACCGATTGCCTCCAGATAAGCGCCCCCTTTAAATAAGATGCCCTTGCGTGCTCCATTCGATATCCCTGATAAAACAGCTGGCATGATGGAGGAAACTAAGGCACAGGGGGAGGCTACAACGAGAAAGATCATCGCTTTATAAATTGTTTCATCCCATGACCATCCTAAAACAAAAGGTGATAGAACTGCGATCAGAATTGCACCAATGATCACGATTTTCGCATAAATACCTTCAAACCGCTCCATAAATAATTGACTGGGAGGTCTTTCGCTTTGGGCTTCCTGAACAAGATGAATTATTTTAGCAAGCAGAGTTGCTTCTGCGGGCTTAGTCATTTCGATGACTAAAGCTCCTTGTCCATTCATAGTTCCAGCAAAAACTTCGTCCCCTGTAGATTTATCTACGGGAATCGATTCACCCGTAATCGATGCTTGATTTACAGAGGAATATCCTTCGCGCACAATCCCGTCCGCCGCGATCCTTTCTCCTGGCCTTACTAACAAAAAGTCACCTTGATTTAATTCTTCGACTCTAACTCGTTTTTCTACATTCCCTTGTAACACAATAGCCTCTTCTGGGCGTAGCTTCATGATGGACTTAATTTCGCCATTCGTTCGTTCTAGAGTATATCCTTCTAAAGCACCACTTAAGGAGAAAATTAAGATCAATATTGCTCCATCCCTCCAAAACCCAATACTCGCTGCACCAATGGCTGCGACAACCATCAGTAAATCGACATCCAAATCTTTTTCCTTAATTAGAGTCTGCAAACCTTCCCAGGCTTTCTGATATCCACCTATGGCATACGCCAAAAGGTAAAAGGGAACTTCGAGTTCAGAGCGACCATATTTACCTGAATACCAAGCCATGATAATAAATCCTAAACTGAAGATCGTAACAATTAACCCTTTGTGCCTATCCCAAATTATGTGCCAAGTAGTCATTTTTACACCAAGTCTCCTCTTGTACATTTTTTCACAAATTTCTGGATAATCTTATGTAACCCATCCTTGACTCTATTAATCAAACCCGTTCAAATGAGGAGTCGCATAAGATTCATAAACAGTATTTAAAACGTTTCAGCATTTATTTTCTTTAAGGTATGCAAAAACTGCTTTATTTCATCGTCGGTAAGTACTGACATCATCTGCTCTGTCAAGTGCATATGAAAGTCATGATGTTCCTGAAAAGCCTTTCTCCCTAGATCTGTAAGACTGATCAGATTAACACGTCTATCTTCTTTCGTCGATTCCCGGCGAGCAAAATTCTTCTTTTCTAAGCGATCTACCGTTACGGTAGTAGTACCTGTTGTAACTCCAAGCTTCTGGGATAAACCTTTCATATTTATTTTTTCGTGTTCACCAAGTACTTCAATAGCATGTGCCTCAGAAACCGTGAGCTCACTAGATCTCACGATGGAATTTTCCCAGGATGAAAACCCATTAAAAAATGCTAAAAGTTCATGCGTTAATTCTTCATTGATAGTCATTAAAACTCCTCCTTTGTATATTTAGTAATTCATACTGTTTTATATTAAAAATGTTTGATTTTCAAGATATATGATAACAAAAATACTTTTCGCTGACAAGGGGTCAGCGAAAAGTATTTAATTCTTGTATCCAAAAGTACTTTAATCTGCCGAGCTATAGCAGTCACAGTTTACACCGTTCAAGCATACCGTTCACTTTCAGCCCATGCCGTAAGCTTCGCTCGCTAGTCGACATTGAGTATTATTGGAACTGATGTTGTTGATTTGTCCAGCCCATATTTTGTTGATTCTGCTGGCCTTGACCCTGTTGACCTTGCATGCCTTGTTGGCCTTGTTGACCTTGACTCATACTTTGAAGCTGCTGTTGTGCCTGATCGATAAAAGTGTTCATTTGATTAAGCACCTGGGTGGATTGAATGTATTGATCTGCTTGATTCAAGGCTTGCATTCCTTGTTGGATGCTCTGTTGTAATTGAGTAAAGGCTTGCTGTTGTTGTTGCTGTGACTGGGTCTTGAATTGCTTCATTTGTTGTACTAGCTGATTCAATTGTTGCTGCCCCTGAGCTTGTTGTTGTGGCTGATTCTGAGAAGGTTGCAGAGTTTGGCTTTTTAAACTCATAAGAACTTGTTCCATTTGGTAAAACTTATCTTTTAGATGACCTAATTCACTTGCGACCTCCATATCAGCCTTTGCATCCTCGATAATAACAGATTTCATTTCTTTCATTTCCTTGCTCATTAAAAAAAGCCTCCTCAAATTAAATCCTTAGATAGCTTTTCCTAAAGTGACTCAATAATTCATTGAATATTAATCGAGTATTCTTCAATAGCTTTTGTGTATACATAACCGGTCGAAGACCTGAATTGGATCCTGTGAAAACATCCACAGTACTTTCCTTCAATTTTGTCTGATCAAGAATATATGCTAAAGGGGTTCCTGCCCATTACTCCTTGAAATGTAATTACTCTCATTTGTCGACGTCCTTTCTAGGAATATATGATATTAGCTATCTTTCAATTAACTCGACCTTTCATGCACTTGTGGAAGAACAACGTATTCACAAAGACATAGAAAGGTGGGGGGTATTATTTTTCGAACCTAAATAAGACCTCCTGAGCGTTTTGCCCAAGAGGTCTATCCCCGTATATTTCATATTACTCCCTTAAGATTGACGATTATTTACATGTTATCATCTTCCATAAAATCTCTCCCGCATCTAAGTCCGCGGCAACCGCCACAACCACATGATTTTTCATGGCCCTCACACAGCCTGTAATCTCCACCTTCTATTCTTAGCACTTTCCCATTGACCAGAGACTCAGCAAGTTTTTTTCTTGCATCTGTATAGATACGCTGAACAGTTGTGCGTGCAATATTCATTTGGTCTGCACACTCTTCCTGCGTATATTCCTCTAAGTCAATGAGTCGAATTGTCTCATACTCATCTACAGTCATAATAACAAAATTATCTTGACTAATGGTTGTGTTGAGTGGACCAAATCGGTTGCTTTCTGGCAAACAACACACTTTTCTACATTTCCTAGGTCTCGGCATAAATCCATCACCTCAATTTGCGATATTGAAAACTTGATAAAATATAACAGATATTTATCTCTTTAGGTACTCCTGACTTCCATAGTTCTCTATAGGCAAAACTAACATTAATATACCAGAAATTTTCACTTTATACAAAATAGCTTTGTCGAAGTAAAATATCCTAAAAACCTATCTCGTTCAGAGAGGGTCTTGTCCCCCGAACCCCATAGTCAATAAATAGTAAAATCCATGGTATTTATGTAAGAATGTTGATAGACAAAAAGCGGAGTGTTTAATTCATCTTCTTATGGAACCCTACGAAGAACGTAGTCCCTTCCGGGCTGTAAGTATCTATATCAATGCGCGTATGTGTCGCTCTGAAAGCTATAACCGATAGGTAGATCCAACCTGTACCTTTATCTTTCGTCTAAAAAACGGTGTTCTGTTCCCAGTTTTCTTTAATATGGAGGGGAATCTTTATAAATAGTCAATAAGAAGACTAATTTTTTTCGAAGAATTGCAAAAGATAATTTGTAGTTAAACCTCAATCCATATTACCAGGACTTGATATCTGCTTTGTCCTTAAGTTGAATCATTACTTGAAGAAAGAAGATGTTTTATGGAACTACTTGATGTTATGAAAACCAGACGAAGTATTCGGAAGTTTAAAACTAAACCTATAGATGAGTCATTAGTTAGGCAACTTATTGAAGCCGGTCGACTTGCTCCCTCAGGGAGTAATCTCCAACCTACTCGCTTTGTCATAATAAAAAGTGATTCCGTACGTGCGAAGCTAAGCCAAGCTACCCCATTACCGTTTGTGAGCCAAGCTCCGGTTGTCATCGCCTGTTGTGTTGATTCCGAATCCTTCGAAAGTCTAGGCACTCGAATGCATGAGCTTAAGAATGCAGGCGCCTTTACTGATACTCCTCTTGATAAGATTGATTCTGAAAGCTATGCTAAGCGCAGAACAATGGATCAGTCTGCGGCCGATGCTTATCTTCGCTTAAACGCAGCTATTGCTATAGATCATATTACATTACGTGCTGTTGATCTTGGGCTTGGCACGTGTTGGGTGATGATGTTCGATCAAAAGAAAGTTAAAGAAATCCTAGGTTTAGGCGAAAACTATAATGTGGTAGCCTTAATTCCCGTAGGGTATCCTGATCAGAATCCTAGCGCCCGTCCAAGAATTGAGATGAATGAAATCGTGCTCAAAGAGATATAGGACAATATCTTTGTCTGGAATGGATTTCTCATTGCACTTCGTCGGTGTGGATCGAACACGAAAAGCGAACGAGCTTTTCGCCACACTGCGTCCCGTAACGCATACTCCTGCAGTGTGGATCGTGGAACCCCGGCATCTTAATTACGAAACACAGAAAGGACTAACTCATTAAGAGATAGTCCTTTCGCTTGTTTACCTGGCGATGACCTACTTTCCCAGGGGCTATGCCCCAAGTATCCTTGGCCCTGGAGGTCTTAACTTCCGTGTTCGGCATGGGAACGGGTGGAACCCCTCCGGCATAATCACCAGATGTTGAGATATGTCATTCTTTCGAACGCTGTTCTCTCAAAACTGCACAGAGTCATTATCTAGTATCGTCGAATAAATTTGAGCCACTCACCTAGCGGTCTCGATTTAGGTCAAGCCCTCGACCGATTAGTACCAGTCAG